>ERZ808051.417-NODE-417-length-49098-cov-8.098244_pt1 | contig 49098 bp, 40 predicted proteins | sample MGYA00380199_ERZ808051 | MGnify/ENA primary metagenome ERZ808051 (study PRJEB31490, sample SAMN06133391) | mouse gut metagenome | isolation source: J11 | host: mice | place: China: Chengdu | collected 2015-05 ... | reverse complement strand
AGTGATAAATCGATAAATAAGACAGGTGTAAATCCTGTCTCATTTATTGATTATACCCAAAGTTCAGAAAGAACCCCGTCAGCGCAGGTGCGCTTTTTGTGACAATAAATCCAATTACTTATCTCTGCTTATGACTTTCTGGAGCCTTCATTTATCCGAAAGGAGTACCATTTCTATCAGCTCGCTTACGGGCATTTCATCAGACCGCAAGACATCCTTGGACCCCAACGCGTCATCAGACTTCAGCGCTCCATTGGACCCCAACGCGTCATCAGACTTCAGCGCTCCATTTTCCTGAGGCATCCTTTTCGACTTTCCTGCTGATCCTCCGTCCTTGGCACAGTCCTCGCCGTCACGCCGCCTCACCGACACTGTGCCAGCCGCTTGTTCCTTCTCCCCTATGACGGCCATGTAGGGCACTTTGTCCAGCCGCGCCTCCCTGATCTTATATCCCAGCTTCTCGTCCCTCGTATCCAGCTCCGCCCGGACTCCCGCCTCCTCCAGCATCTCCAGAACCCTGCGGGCATAGGGCAGGCATTTGTCCGACACCGGCAAAAGCTTTACCTGCACGGGCGAGAGCCATACGGGAAACTTACCCCCATAATGCTCGATCAATATGCCTATGAAGCGCTCAACGGAGCCAAATATCACCCGATGGAGCATAATCGGCCTATGCCTCTCCCCGTCCGTCCCGATATACTCTGCCCCGAACCGGCCGGGCAGCTGGAAGTCCAGCTGAATCGTACCGCACTGCCATGTGCGTCCCATGGAATCCTTCAGGTGAAAGTCCAGCTTGGGCCCGTAGAACGCCCCATCGCCCTCATTGATCAAATAGGGAATTCCGCAGGCATCCATGGCGCTGCGCAGGGCCTGAGTGGCAAGCTCCCAGTCCTGCGCGCTTCCGATGCTGTCCTCAGGCTGTGTGGACAGCTCCACATGGTACGCAAACCCGAACTTTGTATACACGGTATCGATGAGACCGGCCACATTCTTGATCTCGTCCATCACCTGCTCAGGGGTCATGAATATATGGGCGTCGTCCTGAGTACACTCCCTAACCCGCATGAGGCCATGCAGCTCCCCTGACTTCTCATTGCGGTGGATCAGTCCCAGTTCAGCCAGACGAAGAGGCAGGCTGCGGTAGGAACGTGGCTCCTGCTTATACACCAGCATCGCCCCCGGACAGCTCATGGGTTTGATAGCATATTCCGCGCCATCCATAAGAGTAGTGTACATCTTTTCCCGATAATGCTCCCAGTGTCCCGACAGCTCCCACAGCCTCCTATCCAACATGATAGGCGTGGAAATCTCCTGATACCCAGCCTTCTTATGGAGGGCCCTCCAATAGTCAAGTAAAATGTTCTTCAGCACCATGCCCTTAGGCAGGAAAAAGGGAAGGCCCGTCCCCTCCTCCGACAGCATGAAAAGCCCCAGCTGTTTCCCCAGCTTCCGATGATCTCTGGCCTTTGCCTCCTCCAGCATGTGCAGGTGCTCCTCCAGCAAAGCCTGCGACGGAAACGAGACCCCGTAGATACGGGTCAGCATCCTGCCCTGCTCGTCTCCCCGCCAATAAGCCCCGGCCACATTCAGCAGCTTCACAGCCTTCACATGACATGTATTGGAGATATGGGGGCCGGAACAGAGTTCGGCGTACTCGTTCTGCCTATAAAAGCTGATGCTCTCCCCGGCCGGCAGATCCCGTATCAGTTCCAGCTTATAGTCCTCTCCCCGCTCTTCCAGATAGGCCCGTGCTTCCTTCCTATCAAGCTCATAGACCTGCAGGGAAAGGGACTCCTTCACAATGGCCTTCATCTCCGCCTCCACGGCCCTCAGATTCTCCTCCGAAAAAGAGAATCCAAAATCGAAATCATAATAAAATCCGTTTTCAATGGCCGGGCCTATGGCACATTTTGTCTCCGGATACAAGCGTTTCACCGCCTGAGCCAAGATATGCGCGCTGGTGTGCCAAAACGCCTGCCTCCCCTCCGGCTGGTCAAAACCTGCCTCATAGCATTTTCCGTCTCTCAGTAAAACCTTCATAATTGCCGCTCCTTTCGTCACACGATTGATTATTATGCGAAGATTATTGCAACAACATAAGAAAAGCACCCAAAAGACCTCCCAATAGGGTCTTAAGGGTGCATTTGCACGGTTCCACCTTAACTTTTCACTTCGGATTCCAACAAATCCTATCCTTTAACGCAGGCATACGGCAACGCTTACTTCCCCCGGAAGCTTCCGGTTTCCGGCATGCCCTGCACCTTGGCATACCATTTCTGGCTTTTTCAGCATTGCGGCTCAGGAATGGTTTTCGTCCATGCTTAACCCATAAACGGCTCTCACCATACGCCGTTCTCTCTGGATGGTTCCCCATAAACTACTGTTTCCGTCGTCGCTTTTCCTATATTGTTGCTCTTACTCTAGCAGACTTTCCCGCCTTTGTCAACAGCAAAAATTTCCCTGCGTATCCATCCGCATTGTTAAAAAACAGAATAAATCCCAAAAAGCTATTGTCAAAATCAAATTAATCTGATATCATTATGATATCAGAAAACAAAACGTAAACGGAGGCAGAAAACATGCTTGAGATCAGAAATCTGACAAAGACCTACAAGGGAGGGAAGACCGCCGTGGCAGATCTGTCCCTCACGGTACATTCAGGCGATATTTACGGCTTCATCGGCCACAACGGAGCGGGAAAGACCACCACCATAAAGAGCATTGTGGGCATCCATGATTTCGACAAGGGCGAAATACTGGTTGACGGCAAGAGTGTCCTCACCCAGCCCCTTGCCTGCAAGCAGGTTCTGGCCTACATCCCCGACAATCCGGATATCTACGAATATCTCACCGGAATTCAGTACCTGAACTTCATCGCTGATATCTATAAGGTTTCAAAGAAGGACAGGGAAGAGCGCATCCGCCGGGAATCGGAGGAATTCGGAATCTATTCTGTCCTTGGGGATCTGGTCTCCACCTATTCCCACGGAATGCGCCAAAAGCTGGTGCTGATCGGAGCGCTGATCCACGAGCCCAGACTCCTCGTATTGGACGAGCCGTTCGTGGGGCTTGATCCGGAGGCCTCTCTGCTTCTGAAAAAGAAAATGCGCTCCCTATGCGACAGAGGAAGCGCCATCTTTTTCTCCACCCATGTGCTGGAGGTAGCTGAAAAGCTCTGCACCCGCATCGCCGTGATCTCCGGCGGCAGGCTTGCAGCGGAGGGCGATACCCGAGAACTGACTCAGGACAAATCTCTTGAAGATGTGTTTATGGAGGTAACCGGACATGACAAGGCAGATTAGGCTTCTGACGAAGCTATCCTTATACAATTTCTTCGGGCTGAACGAGTTCCGTTTCACCAAAGATTCCAAGAAAAAAACAAGATATTATCTCTTTGCGCTGCTATGGCTCCTGCTGCTTGTCATGATGGGCGGCTACATCTGCGCCTTGAGCTATGGTCTGATTTACATGGATATGGGAAATCTGGTGCCCGCCGTTTTAGTCATGTGCGTCAGCCTAGTCTCGTTCCTATTCACCATGATCAAGGCAGAGCCGGTTCTTTTCCACAAAAGCTCCTATGAGAGTCAGATCGCTCTCCCTGTCACCATCCGCTCCATCATCGTCAGCCGTTTCCTCTCCATGTACTTCACCAACCTATTGCTGGGAATGCTGGTGATGCTGCCAGGAATGGTTGTCTATGGGATTCTGCAGCACCCGGGGATTACCTTTTATCTGTACGGTGTCCTTTCCGTGCTCTTCCTTCCCCTGCTGCCCCTGACTCTGGCCTCCATGCTGGGAGCCTTGATCGCAGGCATCAGCAGCCGATGGAGGCGCAAAAATCTGGTGGCCATTCTGCTGACTTTGCTGCTGGTATCCGCAATTATGGCGGGCAGCCTCCGGATGGGACAGCTTGAGGAGGAACAGCTGGTGACTGCCCTGCAGGAGATTGCTCTGATGCTGGAAACCCGGGTGGGCAGATCCTATCCACCCGCCCTCTGGGTGGCGGATGCAATGGTACAAGGAAATGCCGGCGCCATGTTCTTATTTCTGGGAGTATCCATAGGAGCCTTCCTTCTGTTTCTGGAGGCCCTGCGGCCCTTCTACGGCAAAATCTGCAGCCTCCTGAGCGCAAGAGAGGCCAAGGGTAATTACCGCATGGCACAGTTGAAGGCAAATTCCGTCCTAAAAAGCCTGACAGAGAGGGAGCTTCGGCGCTACTTTTCTTCCACCGTGTACGTGACCAACACCCTTATGGGCCCTCTGTTGATGCTGCTGATGGCGGCAGCGATTCTGTTCATGGGAGTGGAGCCTGTGGAATCCATGCTGGGCATGTCCGGCATCGTGGGAAAGACCCTGCCCGTCTTCATGGGCCTTCTGCCGGCCATGCTGCCCATGACCGCTTGTTCCATCTCCATGGAGGGAAAGCAGTGGTGGATGCTGCAGACCCTGCCCATCACCAGAACCCAGATGATCTGGAGCAAAGTGAGCGCAAACCTGCTGGTGAGCCTTCCCTTCTATCTCTTGTCGGAATTGCTCCTATTTATAGCCCTGAGACCTGATCCTATAGACCTAGCATGGCTGCTGATCATACCCATGGCCTACATTCTTTTCAGCGCAAGAACCGGATTGGCCATCAATGAAAAATTTCCTATCTTCGACTGGGAGAACGAAGTCCGGCCCGTGAAGCAGGGGGCAGCATCCCTCTTGACCCTCCTTGCCACAAGCCTCTCGGCCCTGGCGCCCATGGTTGTCCTGATTGCCTGCCCGACAGTTCCGGCCCATGCCGTCTACGCCGCCACGGCATGTTTGCTTCTTTTAGGCACATGGATACTGGACCGGATTCCCCATAAGTCCGCCCTCCGCCGGAGTCGCTCCTCATAGGACTCCGGCAGAGCCGGATTCAGCGCCCTCATCTTAAGTCCCCGGCGGCATAGCCTGCCTTTTCCAGCTCGTATATCACATCCAGATACATTTCCGCAAGACCTTTCGTGGGCCGCCACCCCAGTTCCCGCAGCTTTTTCCCGGACATTCTCAGCTGTGTGGCGGGGGCGTACCCATAAGCTCTGGCGTCTTCTGCACGAATCTCCACCCCTATGGCTCCCTTGGCCACTTCACCTGCAACCAATTCCGCCATTTCACGGATCGTCATGGCATTGCCTTCATTTACCACATTGTAGACTTCACCGTCCTCCCCTCTGTCCAGAATGGAAAACACGGCGGCGGCGGCATCTTCCGACGCGCAATAATTGCCCATAGACGAGCCTTCCGTCCGCAGAACAATATTCCGCTTTCCCAGAACCGCCTTGGCAAACTGCATATATACACGGTTGTCCTCCGGCCTCACACCCTTCCCGAAAACCTGCGCCAAACGGGCAATCTTCACCGGCACCCCGTATTCCTGCTGATAAATATGGCAGTAATGCTCCCCCATGGTTTTCCCCAGAGGATAACAGCTCCTTACGGAGTCCAGAGGGACATAGCCTAATTCCGCTTCCTCCAGCGGCTCCCCCCTATCTGCCGTCCTTCCATAGACCTCCATAGAAGATAAATATACCATGCTTTTTGCCCGGATCCTCCTTGCAAGCTCCAGCATGTTCCGAGTGCCAAAGAGGATGCTGTCCGCCGTCTCCACGGGATGCGACACCATATAGGAGGATGCTGTGGGAGCGGCGCAGTGAATGAGGTAATCGGCGGACGAGGGCAGCTGGTCCAAAAGACTGTCCCAGCGGAAATCCGCCGCGCAGAAATCACATTCTATGAAACGAAAGCACTGCGGCGCCGTCCGCAGCTTCCCGTCCAGCCTGCTGCCGTCCCGAACCAGTCCGACGACCTGAATATCTCCCTGCCGGCATTCCTGAGAATCCAGCAGGGTTGCGGCAAGAAAACCTCCTATCATACCGGTGACGCCGGTAATGACATAAGTACCCTTCCTATATTCCACAGCCCCGTTCCTCCCCTCCGTCTATTGTCATGCAGAGCCTATCATTACTTTTAGGAGAAAACACACATTTTCTCTGTATTTTCAGAATTTGAAGCTGTGTTATTTTCTCATCCGCCTTTTCACCACGCCATGTCAGCAGATCTTTACGGCACGAGCAAAAAACTCGTCATAATAAGTCAATTCCTCCATACCTATATGGAGAAATTCCTGATCCACATAGGGAAGCAGGGATACCGCCAGCTTCTCTATCTCCGCACCTGCCTCCGGGCCTCCGGCTTCTTTGAGATAATCCCTGCCAAACTCCAGCGCCCCCTCCTGCAGCAGGCAGATATGCTCCCTTTGCCCGGAGGCATCATGAGATTCACAGTAACGGACTTGCCCCTGAGCAGTCACATATTTTATGGAAGGATGCGGTGCCTTCATCCATGATTCCAAGAGAAAATAGTTTCCGCAATCATAATCCGGCTTGTGTCCGCCCACAAAATCTTCCACCGTCAGCCTTCTCTTTTCCTCCAGAGAGTCCTCCAGCCGCTGAAAATAGTACCCCTTCATGGAGGTTCCCATGATCTTTTCCAGACACAGCTGACATGTGCCGGTAGAGATGAAATCGTAGATCCCCAGCCTCTTATCTTTCAGCCCCAGTCCCGCCAGATATTCCTGATACCCCTGTCTGGCATGGGCCGCTTTGGACAATATGGCCTCCTCATGTCTCATTATGTAGCGGAAATCCTCCTCGTCCCCTTTCCGGGGCAGAATTTCCTCTCCTTGCAGACCGAATCTTTTTTCCAGCATCTCCTCCGGGCTGCCGTTGAAGGGCAGCTCCGCCGCATATAGAATATCCGCCTCGTTCCTCAGGGATGCCAGAACCGAAAAAGTTCTGGAGGTCAACAGATAGACGGATTCCGGCAGGTTTCCGCATCCTTTTGCGGATTTCCACAAATCGAACACCTTCTTTACCAAATATCCGTCCCTTGCGACAAACAGCATCGCATCCACCGGCTCTTCCATAAGCCTGCCCCAGAGCCAATGCACATACCCCACTGCCAGCGGCCCCAGAATCCCATAACCCAAATCCCGGGCAGAGGCCGTCTGCAGCCTGCCGCCGCAGCCGTGGAGCGCAAACGGATCCCTATAGATTCTGGCGCAGATCATTCCCTGCATATCCGCCGTCTCCTCCACCTGCAGCAGAAGCCTCCCCACAGCGGTCAGCTCCGCCATATCCTGAGGAGATTTGATCACATACGGTTCTATCCCATGGGCCTTGGCCGCCCTGCCGTCCAGTTCCTCGGAATCACCGATGTGCATGCGCCTTTCACCCTGAGAATGCCTGCAATAGCAGTCATATAGGCCCCGCGCCTTGGACACATTGTAATCGCAGGATACAAATAGGCCCTTATAGCCCCCTATCCCTTTCCTCTGCAGGATCCCTTCCAGCACTTTTCCCGGCAGATACATATCCGATACCAAATATACATTCTTTCCCTGAGAAACCATTTCCCCCAGAAAACGGACCATGCTGTCCCTTGGTTCCAGAACGGAAACTTCCACCGCAATTTCCCTCTCCAGCAGTTCCGTGTATCTGTCCGAAGAAATTCCCATCCGTTCCCCCACCCATCTATAGATGTCATAGATCGTGGGGCTGCCGCTTCTGGACAGCTCCAGCTCCGCCCCCATTCTCAGCTGCGCAAAATCCGGCGTCATCCCCTCCGCTTTTCCCACCAAGCGAAAGATTTTTTCCGGCTGTGCCCTTCTGATTAACAGTGTGTCAAAAATATCAAAGCTGATGGTATCATAATGATTGGCCATTTGCCTCAATTCATCAAGGCTTCGCAGAAAATATTCCTCTTTTTCCTGCCGGATCGCCCCATCTCCCGGATCTTCCCCGTACAGAACCTGCCCTAAAAGACCTCCGTCTGCGCCGTACACCGGTATAGCCTGCTCTCTGCAGAAATCCTTTATCCTTCTGTAAATAACCTTTTCCGACGCCTTTCTGGCAAGAATGACGATCTGCGCGTTCCGGCCGGCCAGAGACGTCAGGGCTATGATTTGCTTCCCGCAAAACTCCCCGTCTTCCCGATATCCGTCCAGAAGCCCTGCTACCGGAAAGGCCGGAAAGGCTTTCAGAATTTCCTCCGTAGGCTTTCCAAGCCCATATAGGATCATGTCCCGGAAGCCGTCTCCCCCCTGAGTCTCTATGAAATTCTTTTTGAACAGTTCCCCAATATGACTTAGCACGCCCCCTCATCCTCGTTCTTTTCCGCCCCATGGGACTTCTGCAGTTCCACATCCTTCCCATATACCCTATCTATAAGCTCCATGACAGCCACGGCATCATCAACCGTACCGTTCACAAGAGATCTTTTTCCAGATACAGCATCATAGAACTCGGCAATTTCAAAGTCCCATGAACGGTCTTCATCGAAGCACATGGTATACTCCGTGGGGTTCCCCAGCTTTCCGCTCTTTAACTCCAGATCCCTTTTGTAATAGGTAATGCGCTCTTCCCCATAGCTCTGGGTAGATGTGAGCAATCCGTTCAGGGCAATATATCCTTCGGTGCAGGTAATATCCAGATCAAATTTATGTTTCCACTGTATGGCGCTGGAATGCATGGTGGCCACTTTTCCGGAATCAGTCTTGAGCGTGACAAACGCCGTGTCCTCTCCGGCAGCATTCTTCCACACCAGATTTTCCGTGAATCCCTCCACCAACGTAAAATCCCCCACGAAATAGCGCAGCAGGTCCAGCATGTGGATACCCTGATCCAACAAGATTCCTCCCCCGGCGATACTGATATCGTTCCTCCATTCCTGCCGCCGAAGATCACCCGCTTTTCCATATACGCCCCGGGCCGCTACCACTTCTCCCAAGAATCCTGAATCAATCAGTGATTTTGCCTCTATGACCCCGTAATGGTATCGATGGTTGAAACCGAATTTCAGCACCTGACCTTCACATCTGCCCAGAGCATCCCGCATCAAAAGCGCATCCTCCAGACATCTTCCCGGCGGCTTCTCGGCAAATACATGACAGCCCTTTTCCAGCCCATAGCACACCACAGAGGGAATCACCGCATTCACGGTGCATACCGCCACAACCTCCGGCTGCTCCTGATCGATGCAGCATTTCCAATCCCCATACCTATTTATATCATAATCTGAAAGCAGCTCCTCATTGCTGTCACATACTCCCACCACGTCAAAACCGCCATGCTTTTTCATGGCGTCATAACGGGTCTTCCCCATCCTGCCCATCCCAATAATGACTGTTCTGTACTTCCTCATGGCTTTCCTTTCCAAAGCCTCCCCTTTGAAGATCTTCTTTTCAGAGACTTTCTTTTGAAGACTTTTTTCGGAGACTTTCTTTTTAGAACGTCTCTTTTTGAAGCCTTCCTTTTTGGAGCCTTACCCTTTCTTTTTGCGGGCGATTACGCAGACAAAGGAGCTAAGACAAGCCTTCTGCAAAAATCTCTGGAATTCCTGAAGCATGGGCCGGCTGGATTCTTCCAGCAGATATCCCACGAAGCTTTCCCTATGGTCCAGCCCGTCTCTGGAATCCAATACATATTTTACATCCATAACCCCCGGCGTCGTAATCTCCAGCACCTCAAAGCCGTTGCGCTCCAGAAATGCCACCAGCCCCTTCACGGACGGCAGCAGAATATGCTCATAGGGATAGATCCGGCTGTTCTTCTCCTTCAGGGTTATGATGTCGAAGCCGCTTCCCGCTCTTGTATTCATAACCAATAGCCCGTCATCCTTCAGGCAGCTCCTCAGCTCCCCCATGCGTTCCGCGGGGTGAAGCTCCTGCTGCATCTGATCCAGATAGAGGACAAGATCGGCACCGCCGGATCCGATCTTGTCCTCCCCGGCCAAAAGAATGGAATCTCTTAGATCATACCTGCCGCACATCGCACCCTTCCGGACAGCATCCGCATATCCCTCATATCGGTTTCCGTAATCTGCGATATCCAGATTTCTGTTCCTGCCCATGAACCGGAAAGCTCTCACTTCCACCCACCCCAGAAATTCTTCCCACACCCTCTGCCTGTTGTCCGCTATCTCCTGCTGGTATTCCCGGCAAAGGCGCAGCTCCAGCAGATCGGCATGATTTTGATACGATTCTACGACTTCTTCGTCGTATACCGCATAGATGCTTTTACACTCTGTACAGCACAGATAATCCACCTTCCACTTTGAATAAAAATAATCCCCCCGTCCCCCGCAAATAGGGCAGCGGCGCTCCCCGTCCCTGCGAACCGGATGGGACTCCACAAATTTCCGAGCGATCTGCACCTGCTTGTCCCGAAAGAAATTTCCCTGAAAGGTATATTCCAGATACGGTTTTTCCGTGTATTGATATGATCTAAGCATAACTCCCTCATTTCTATGTCAGGCCATATTCTCCATATACTCATCATACAATGCCTGATTGGCAAACAGTCTGCAGATACATTTGCCCTCCTCCAGCGGAATCACTTCCGCCACGCCTCCGGCAGCCCTGACGATAGCGGAGGAGGCCGCAACGTCCCACAGCATGATCTGTTCTTCCGTATAGGCGTCGATTCTGCCGTCCGCCACAAAAGCTCCCATAACGGCAGCGGCGCCTAGCATTCTGATCTTTTTAAAGCTCTGTACCTTTTGGACGAAGGCCCCCAGACTGTCCGCTCCGTAGTCCCTCCTCACCGGAAAGCCTGTGGCCAGCACCGCATCTTTCATGTGGGCCGCAGCGGAAGTACATACGGGCATGCTGTTTCGCCAGGCGCCTTGCCCCAAGATGCCCCCATAGATTTCCTGACTGTGGAATCGGTTGACCACTCCCAGAACCGGCTGCCCGTCCTCCCACAGTGCCACGGACACGCAGCATAATTCCCTCATCCCCTTCCAGAAATTGGCTGTTCCGTCCAGAGGGTCCACGATCCACCTTCTGCTGCCCCCGCTTTCTCCCACGGTCCCCCTCTCCTCCGACAAGATAGGGATACCTGACGGGCGCAGGACTTGTATAATCAGCTCTTCACTCTTCCGATCAGCCTCCAGCTTGATGTCCCGTCCTTCCTGACTGTCCACCGACGCATTCTCCAGACTCTCCAAGTATTTCCCCGCCCGTGTTGCCGCTTCCAGCGCAAGGGCGTACTCTTCCTCATAAGCCATATTCCAGATCCTCCAGCAGATTTTCCACCGCCTGCCTCTCCATAGACATGCGGCACTGTGTGGTATAAGTGCATATATGCGGTGTCAAAACGGCATTCCCGCACTCCCGGAGCATCCCCTCATAGGGCTCCGACCACAGCGCATCTCCCCAAAAGGCCGCCACTTTTCCCGTTTTCAGGGCATGATACAGCGCCTGCTCATTGATCAGACCGCCTCGGGCGCTGTTTAAAAGAATCACGTTTTCCTTCATCCGGGCAAACAATTCCTCCGACAAGATTTCTTCTTTGCCGGATGCATGGAGACTGATCACGTCTGCTGCGGCGACCCCCTCTGCCAAAGCATGGGTGGATTCCTCCGGAAGATACTTATCATAGATCATGATCTCCGCTCCCAGCCCCCGAAGCAGCTCCGCCGTCCTTCGGCCGATAGCGCCGTATCCCACCATCAGCACCTTAAGTTCCTGTATCGATCTGCCCATGCGTTTCTTCCAGATTCCCTTATGTACATCCTCGTTGGCCGGTATCAGATTGTGACAGATAGCCAGCAGCGCGGCAAGGGTCATCTCCGCCACTGCATCGGTAGGGCCCTCCGGCGTGTTGGACACTTTGATTCCGTGTCTGGCTGCCGCCTCCCGGTCCACATTGTCCATGCCAATGCCGATTCTGGCAATGGCCTTTAACTCCGGGCACGCCCGAAACACTTCCTCATTCAAGGGCTCCAGCCCCGCCAGTAAGCCCACTGCCCCCTGCAAATGTTCGATGATCTCTTCCTGAGTCATCTTTCGCCCATAAGGATTCCTGACTACCTCTATCCCCTTCTCCTGCAGCCACTCCAGCACCTCCGGGGCAGCGTCACCGAAGGAGGAGGCTCCCACCGCTATTTTCATCAATGTCTTCCTCCCATATATTTATCCAAAAAATAATCTAAAGCGCCGTGAAGCAGCACCGCATGGGCGCTCTCCACTTCCCCGTAAGTCTCCAGCGGCACATAGAAATTCAAGTCCCCCATCCTGCGTATCTCATTATCCGGCTTCTTCCCTGATAAAGTGACCGTGAAGGCTCCGTTTTCTTTGGCGGCGGAAATGGCATTCACGATATTGGGGGAACTTCCCGAAGACGAAATTCCTACCACCATATCCCTCTCTGATATAATCCGCCGGATGCGGTAGGCGTACACATCCTCATAGCCGATGTCGTTGCTGATGGCCGTCACATGGGAGATCTCCGCGCAGGTGGTGGTATTTACCACCGCATTCTGAAACCAGTCGTGGGACATATGTTCCGCCATGCTGGCGCTGGCGCCGTTCCCGCAGAAGAAAATCAGCCCTTTCGTCTCTTCCTTCACCTGCTGCGCCCGCCGGGCCCAGAGCGCCAAACCTTCGTCAGCCGACAGACAAGTTCCTTCCCTGTCCGTCACCTCCATCTGGCCCAGCTTCTCATAAATCAGATCAAAATATCCTGCCGCATAACCATTCATAGCTCCATATATCTCCTCTCGCTGTGCTGTTGCCGGGCCGTCATGATGCCCTCTGCGATATTCCAGTCCTCCTCCGTGTCCAAATCACACGCCTCGTCCTTAGGAATGGCGAATCGCCCCAGCCTGCCGCCGAACACCGGATTGATTCCGGCTTCCTGCATCTCCATAAAGGACGTGCGTTTCCATGCGGTCATGGCCCAGACCACCGCTTCCGTAGGCTCCAGGAGCTGGCTGTTGACCTTCTCGGTCAGGGAAAAATTTAAGGGCCGTCCCTGAAAGAAGGTCTCCTCTTTTTCCGCTATAACCGACAGAACCGTGTCAAACCGGTTTTCATCAATGTAATCAAGAAATCTGTTCATGGTATCCTGCCGCAGCAGCGGCGAGGTGGTGTTCAGCATGATGACATAATCGCACGGATGATTCTGCAGGAATTCATATGTAAAGTCACGGTTGGTCGCCGTATCTGTGGCAAGGGAGGCCGGGCGTCTGTGAAACTGCGCCCCCAGCTTCATTGCGGCCTGCCCCAGCTCCTGACTCTCCGTGTTCACCCATATTCCGCTGAAACGATTGCTTGACAGAGCCAGCTCGATGGGATACTGGATCAGGGGCTTGTCCAGCAGGTAACGGATATTCTTTTTGGGAATGCGTTTAGAGCCCAGACGGGCGGGGATCATAGCTATATATTTGTAGTTGTGCATATTAGGATTCCTTTCCTTACACTTAAAGCAAGAGCCCATACAAGGCTTTTCAAGCCTAGCGTATCACTTTATTCATACCAGTTATTCAGGCAGAACTCTTCAAACACAGAGTACCTTATAAAATCTTTCCATTCCTGAAGTCCTGCCTGAATCAGCTGCTCTTTTACCTCATTATAATAAATATCTGTGGCTACAATGATTGTGCTGTTCTGTTTTGATACTTGAGACAGCTGGCATAACGGCAATCCATTCCATTCCCTTTCCTGCCCGTAATTATCCAGCACACCGCTGACTTTGATTTTTGCACCGTTTCTCTCCCAAAATCTTTTTGCGACATTTCCAGTACCCCAGATATACCATCGCTTGTCTGTATTTCCATGCAAAGCGAATATTTTTTCCTTACTCTCGCTCTCTTTGTAGACAAACACCACTTTATTACAAACCGGAATATGCTTCCCCTTATTTTTAAACCATCTGTCAAATCCATCAATAGCGTGAATATTGTCTTCATGCATTTCCAGAAATAGATTCACCGCTCTGGTCACATCCGGAGTATCTGTATTTGCATAATCATCTATTAGCATCACCCCCCCTATGGCTAGGCGAGAGAACCAATACGTCATATCTTTCAATGCATAGGAGAACCGATGATTGCCGTCAACGAAAATAACATCAAATTTCTTATCTTCGCTTATACTTCTAAAATAAATTTCAGAAGTGGTTTTCAGCAAATTCCCGCCCTGCTTATCGAATATTCTTTTACTTTGCTCATAGATCTTAAATGCCTCGACCTCGTTCTTCCAATATGCGCCTTTATACGGATCCGTAGAATCCCCCAGATAAGGATCTATCCCAACATAAGACTTTACATAACAGTTTGAATATGCCGGTCCGATCTGGCCAGCCTTAAAAACTCCGATTTCCAGTATGTCAATTTCTTTTTCTTTAAAGTGCTCCGCTATCCTACTCCAAATACCTGCTTGTCTGTTCTCCGGAACAGCAATTTCAATTCTTTCGCTCATCTCCATATCCTCTCTTCCACTTTATCTGGCCCTGCTTCTCATAAATCAAAATATCCTGCCGCATAACTCATTCATAGCTCCATATACCTCCTCCCCCTATACTGTTGCGGGGCCGTCATGATGCCCTCTGCGATATTCCAGTCCTCCTCCTTGTCCAAATCACATGCTTCTTCAGAAATTCATATGTAAAGTCACGGTTGGGCGCCGTATTAATCACGCTGCTCCATCGCAAGGATTTTCGCTACATCCATCCGTTCTCTGTCAATTACAATATAAAATCCTTTTCTTTCCCCGCTCTCGGTAATTTTTCTGATTGTTTCTTCTGTTTCATATACATATCCAAGCCTATGGGGAAACTCTCTCTTGATCAAAGCAAGTCTATCATAGTCATTTTTATCAAATATAAATCTAATACCGGCTGACTTTCCTTTCATATTCTCTGGAATAACGGGTTCTATGCCGCATGCCACATTAATCACAAGCTTTGTGTAGTCTATCCCTGTAGATAAAGGTACGAGATGCGTCCCTATGCAGTCACCTCCCATTCTGGAACCCGACTCAATAATCATTATGCCCTCTCCATTAACCTTCAATTCTGTATGCGCGGCACCATTTTCGACTTCTAACGCATCCAGCGCTGAAAAAACAGTCTCTTTTATCCTATGCTCCAATTCAAAGGATAATCCGGCTGGCTGTATATGTCCTGTCTCAATATAGTTTGGGAATCCCGTGGTATATTTTTCTGTAACAGCTAACAAGTGATGCTTTCCTCTGTAGGAAATTGTTTCACAACTGTATTCGTTTCCCTCTATAAAATCCTCTATAATTATTCGTTTCTCGAAGGAATGTAGCAGCGCTATTTGAACAGCCTTTTCCACATCGGAAATAGAGTTTACACGGCATACCCCTCGGCTCCCTGAGCGATCAGTCGGTTTAATAATCAGTGGAAACTTGAAAGATTTCAGCTTCCCTTCTATCTCATCCCCTTGAGACACACATATATATTCCGGTGTTCTGATTCCCGCTTTACGCAAGGCATTCCGCATTATAAATTTATTCGTGGTTTTTTCTATACAAGATCTGGAATTACCTATCAGGCCTAAACGTTCCGCAATAAACTGGACAGTAATATTTGTCAAATCGGATGCCCCTGTGACAATACCTATGGGCTTTATCTTTTTACAAGCCTCAAGAATAAGCTCTTTTTCCGTAACGCTGATCGGGTAAAAATGATGCGCTACGCTTTTTCCCGTAGCTCCACTTTCCCAAGCAAACACATGTGTCTCATATCCCATCTCATTGGCTTTTTCGATAATCGGCTTTTGGAATTCTCCTGCTCCAATAATTACAAGATGCATGGTGTAGTACACTCCCTTCTTTGTTCATCGGAATCGATACACTGAAAGATTTCCAAAGCTTATCCATATTCCAGTTATTTCTTCAGTTCCTTAATCATATCTCCATATGCCTTTCTTCCGTCTTTTCCCGGCCATATGATATGATTGCGGTCTGGACATTCCCCACAAATTTTAAAATCAGCAAAAGCTGCCCGCAAATGCTCTTCTCTCAGTTTTCTATACCGATCGCTATGCCAGACTTCGTAAATCGTGTGATCTTTTATATTGAAGCCAAGATGCATTTTCCCTTCCCAACTGGCAGGACAAAATTCAAATTCACCATCAGGACCAATAGAAAGACGTTCCCACGGATAAACACAAGGTTGATATTCTCCAGAGTCTGTTTCCACTGAACTGTTTTTTATAGAACCTCCCGCCGTATGCAATTTTCGGAATACAACCTGATACACGCCTTGCTGCATCCAATATTTTTCAAAGTCTTCAATCTCATTTATATTGTCAGGCTGTATTACATAAGATACAACGATCTTTGTCTGTGCATTCGTTTCCCTTCTCAACTGCAGTAAGTCCAAAACATTTTGCCTAACCCTTACCAGATTCCCATTTTTACGAATTAATGCATAAGTATCTTCATGGTATGCGTCCAGACTGATATCGATCAGCCCAATACCACTTAACAATAATTGACGCGACACTTCCTTAGTCAAAAGAGATCCATTTGTAGTTAAAGATACAAAAGTTCCCGAATTTTGTGCCGCATATGTTAAAATTTCAACCGCATGGGGATGAAGAAGCGGCTCTCCATTTGCCGTATATCTAAGATGCTGAACATCGCCGTTTCCCGCTTCCCTTACCTCATCAACAAGCTTCCTATTAAGTTCCTCCGATAGCCTTGCCCCGGTATATATATCCGATTTCCTAAACTTTCCATGGGGGCAATGGACACATGCATAATTACAATTCTGATCAATATCAATAATTATCTGTGACGGCATATTTTCTCTGAGTCTATCATAAAATCCATATTCCATATTACTCCTCCTCGTCTGCAATATACTTGAGCTTCAGCTTCTCCATGCTCAAATTGCCTCTCCATTCACAGTTCTCTTTTCTGCAGTCTTGATAAGCCTCTATAACGACATCAACATAATGCTCTATCGTTAGCTCTTTCCTATGAATCAACTGTTTCATCTTCTGTCCTTCAACCGCCCTAACCTCCTCCGACTCAAACAATTTCTTTATATACAAAAACATTTCATCATAATTTAGTTTGCAATTCTCACTTTTTATGACTGGTGTCACATCTGAAATCATTTGGGTCATTGCTATAGGAATACCATGCTCCATTGCTAATTCTACGCTGCCGCCACCACCCAACCGATTCGGGTTAACATATACATCACAAATTCGATATAAAGAAGACATATGCTCCTCAAATCCCCATTCAATAACTTGTTCTGTTTCTATGGCCACATCCATATATTCATAAAATGCTGCTCCCAAATTTCTTCCGACTATAATCCATTTCATTTTTTTGTTATTTAACAGCAGCTTTCTCATATGCAACAAAAAGACCGTATCCAATTCATATTGCAAACGATTTCCCACTGTAACCAAAACAAAATCATCCTCACAAATACCGTAGTTATGCCTTTCATAAGTATGGGATATATCCAACTTATATGGTATTTTTATAGGCGCTTCAAAAATCTGCTCTTCGTCCATCGAATGATATATTTCATTATCTATTTGGCTTAGTTTCTTACTTTTCGTAATGTATCGATTAAATACTGCTCCACAAGAATATCCGCTTAGCGGAATATGAACAATCTTAAATTGATGCTGAAATAAGGCTGCACATACAATTAATCCCGCTTGTGAAATATCAATCACAAAGCACGGTCTATACTCTTCAATCACATCATATGCCTCTATCTTTCGTTCCCGGAACTTCACCCTTTGGCAGTAATAGATTGCCCAGTCAGTGTTCTTCATTTTCTTATGCTGCTTCTCATACTGCATAGAACTGCGCTGGTGCATGATACATGGATGGATATCTAATTCAGGCGAAAAAGAAGTATCCAAAACCACCATCAAAACCTGATACCCTCTTTTTTCCAGCTCATTGGCAATGGCAATCTCAAAGATCGCTGAAGCATAAACATCCGAGGCCAAATTGTCTACCAGAATCACAATCCTACGTTCATCTACTTTTTTCTGGGCCTCTTTTCCTGCATAAATTTTTCTCGCAATATCATGGTACATACTCCTTTGCCAACCATAAATCTCCTTTACCTTGAATTCCGGGTGCAAAAATATCATCCACGGAATTTCCTGCTCGCACAGCCATGCCTGAGCTTCGATATCATCCAAGGCCCCAATTATCTCTAAATAATCCTTCATGTCCCTTTTGTCAAACATATCCAGACGATAAAGGAGCCCATAAATATAGAGTTTATTCTTCAAATCTATAAATTTTTTTCCATAACCTCTTAAAACCTCCGCAACACTTTCCTTGGCATGCAGTAAGTAATCCTTTCTCATCAGTATGGTTCTTGTCAATTCGCCTTGTTTGCCTTCCTGCACAGAATGCTCGATTAACTTGCAGGCTGTCTCGTATTTGCATCGCCTGACAAGATTGCCAATAATGGCATCGCCCTCCCAAAAAAGGACCTCTACAGTTATATCCTCCTTGAATTCCGTTCCTCCGATATAGAAATATCCACATGTGTCCGTATTGTGATATGGATACATGTCTGCTACATCCCTACGTTCTTCCCGCAGGGCCGGTACTTCCTTTGTGCCATTGACCTTGATTGTCACCTTATGGATGCGGTCCGAAGGTATTCCCCATCCGCTTATAAACAAAATTCCGTCATAAAATTCTATCTTGCTAACCGCTTTACATATTGTTTTTCTATCTTCCTCCAGCAAAAAACGGTATTCTTTTTTGCCGGATCTCTCTTTGCAAAACTCGTGAAAAAAAGATATCACTTGTCCTCTGGCACAAGCAGATAAATCTAGGATATTTTTACTGCTGATTCCCAAATTAAGCAGCTGGCGTTCTACTTCAGGATTCTTGAAGGATAAAAAAATCCAAAAATCATCCTTTGTTTTTGCAAATTGTTCCGGAGAAATGATCCGAGCCATCCCGATTTGCTTTCCTTGTTTTCGGATATCATTATCCAGAAAAAAATCCACCTCACACCCCATATCTCCGAGCATCTCTGCGATAAATCTTCCGCTTTTTCCTGCTCCGAATATGGCAACTGTCCTTGTGAAGGATCCCTCTAAAGCCTCTCTGCTCAAACCTTCCAAATCATATCTCCTCTGTCCATTTTTATCATTTCCAGATAATTTTTTAAGTCCTTGTCTTTATCTTCTTTGATTATTCCGAAACGTTCCATTTGCACTTGTAATAGGGCAACTTCCTCTATATCCTGTGAAACACAGATACTTATTCGATTCCTAAACTTATTTTCTATCCGATCAAAAACATATATGGCATTCTCATAATCCGATGTAATATACCAGCTGTTTCCGTAGTCGATCATATAACGATAATTAAGAGAAGCGTTTTTCCTCCAAAGACAATTATCCGGTAATGGGCATTTCTGAACCGGAATGTCCCAAAACTCTACCAGCCCCAACTGAATATCCGTTTTGAACATCTTGTCTTCATATAAGATTGTCCCCCATATATTTTGACCGTCATATCTAAGACTATCTATCTGGCTTCCTTTGTTGCCAATCGTCTTCATTGTAAGAACCTTTTTTTCTGGATCATAACAGTACAGCTCCGCACAGTTTCTTGACGAAAAATAGAGACATCCTTCTATAAATATGATATTTGATATCTGTATGTCTTCTGTTCCAATCCGGAAATGCGAATAAAGCAATGTTTCCATATCGAACTCAATAATTCCATTGGAATTACTGACCGGAAGATAAACTTTATTCTTGTCTACAGCGGCATTCATAGTAAGTAAATCTGCATCGATATCAAGAACTACCCTCTTAATAAGTTCTTTATTTTGACTGTAAACCAAAACCTGCCTTTCCTTGATGGGAAAAATATATACTTTATTTCCATACCTTGCCATATAACAATATGGATGCCCCGGCTGCCTCTCCTTTGTTTCCGAATGCTCAATGGGACTAAAGGCGTTTTTTTCTATGTCATAGCATAAAGAGGGATACATGTAATAAAAAGGCGAAAACCAAATGTCTCTTTCAACCCTTAGGGCCTTCCCCCATAGGAAACGGGCATTAAAATTATGAAAGGGGAAAATATTCTTACACTGGATTTCCAGTGTATCCATGTCCAAAACATACAAGCCGATATTGTCTTGAGAAGAAAAATAAAGCATATTTCCATCTTGTGCATATGATGCTACCGCAAATGACATATCTTTCATTTATACCATTTCTCCTATACCATTTCTCCTTTAAGCTCCATTTCAAAACCGGGTCGCATCATTCCCTTTCTGATACATTTAACGCATATCCCCCTTCAATTTCTGGTCTATATAGCTTACTAACTCATCCTGATTCCTGCCATAACAGCCGTGGGTCTTCTCATTCATGTCATTGAAAAGATAATATTTCAATAACTGAGCAGCATGTAATATGAATTCCTGTTTTTGTGCCTGCGTTCTTCCAAACTTCAACGCACAGCTGATTTGATCCTCTATTTTTTCAATATCAAAGGCTTCATATACACAGCCTTTTCCTCTTAATTGATTATACCCCAGCATGACTACCGGTTTATTCCTTATCAATGCGACATATGCTGTCTGTGACAGAATAGTTATTGTCACATCCGAGAAATCAATAATATCATGTATCTCTAGTTCATCGAAATTGATAATATTACTCGGCAAAATCTCCCTTGCCTTTTCTCTTCGCATCATGGGATGACGTTTATAAATCAGATTCCACTCATTCTTTTTACAAATCTCTCCAAGGGCAACAGCTGCCTCATAGCTGCTCTTAAAAATGGGGGAATGACATTCCTTCGTAGTCGCTGTATATGGTTTTATCCCGGATTCATAATCATTTTGACCGGCATAAAAGATGATCGGCCTCCCCGGCATGATTTCACTGCAAGCCGTCTTTAATTGATCCTTTTTATACACATTATATTTTCCCCACCTATTGAGCTTACTCTCATACATATACTCCAATATTTGTTGCGCCTGCGCCAATTCCTCAGCAGATACACCAAGACCCTTGAATTCTTCATACTGTACAGCGGGCATGCTCTCTCCCATTTGCCCTAGCGTTTCAAACGCCAAAGTGCCCGGCAGCACCCCCGATTCGGAATAAATGATTGGCAATTTTCTTGTCTCGCCAATATGCTTTATAATGTCATGAAGAACAAAAAACTGATTCCACAGCATGATTCCGCGAATCTTCAGATATGACATTGCCAAATCAATGAAATCATAAAATTTACATACATAATACTGCGAATAGCTTTTTTCCATATTAGGAAATTTTTCTCTGATTACGTCTGACAATTCATTTAACCACTCATTTTTCCGTAAAATTCCCTGATCCGTTTCCTCCAATGTCACCGTCTTTTTAGCCATAAATTTGTTTCTGACAAACAATAGAGGCATAATATATACATGTAGATTGCTTTCTTGTGTTTGGATACCATACTGACCATAAACCATCTGCATCAGTTCTTGTCTTGAAACCACCCTATCCTCAGGTACAGCTTCAAGTAATACTATAAAATTATAGTTCTTCATTCTGCGCGCAATCTCGTTTAACATCGGTATCTTGTTAGAAGCGCCCGGAATCACCAAAACATTATTTTCAGCATCCGCATGTTTTGCCAGACAAGAAAATACATTTTGAACACTTACCCCCTTGACTTGGACACTTATACATGCTTCTCTTTTTCCGTTTTTCACTGCCACCGCGTATATGCTTGCTGCACTGTCAGCTTCTTTATATCGATCTACATAGCATCTCCACCCCTTTTCAAAGTTGAACTTGTTTCCATAATGCAGCAGCACATTATGGCGCTCGATGCCTTCTTCCGCTTCCCCTATCTTATTTTTGCCATCATAGATTTCCACTTTGTCATACTCTACTCCCTTGTCAAACCATCCATATACATACAATGCCAGCGGCAAAAAGCAAAACGCATAACAAATTCCCCTGCTCTCATTCTCTTCCTGACACATTCTTGATTACCTCCCCGCTATGCTTTTCTCATCAACCATGACACTGCAAAATGATATCACATATATGCTCCACATCCTCCAAATCCAAATCTCCGTATAAAGGCAATGTCAAAACCCGTTTGCTAATGTATCTTGCTATAGGAGTCAGATCTGTATCGTATTTCCCATGAAAGCACTCAAATGAATTAGTCAAGGGATAAAAATACTTCCTTGTTTTAATTCCGTTCTTTTCCAATATCATAAAAATCTCATTTCTGCTTAAACCAAATGTTTTTTCGTCAATCACTATGGGAAAATAGGCGTAGTTGGATTGCACTTGCGGCTGCACAGGCATTAATTTTATGCCCTCCACACCGTTTAGCCGCTTTCTATAGCATTCTGCAACTTGTCTTCTTTTGGAAATGTTTTCATCAATATGTCTCAAATTGCACAACCCCATGGCTGCGCAGAATTCATTCATCTTTGCATTTGCCCCAACACCATCCACCGTCTCCGGATCACGTATGCCGAAATTTTTTAAACGATAGAGTTCAACACCAAAATCCTTATTATGAAAACAAACCGCTCCTCCCTCAATCGTGTTAAAAACCTTCGTGGCATGAAAACTGAAACATGATGCATCACCGAACATACCAATTCCTATTCCTTTGTACTTTATTCCAAACGCATGGGCCGCATCATATATTACTTTTAGCTCGTATTTTTTTGCTATCCGATCAATCTCATCAACATCGCATACATTTCCATAAACATGCACGGGAACTATTGCGCATGTCTTATCTGTGATCAGCGATTCTATTTTTTTAACATCTATCGTATAATCTTCTGCATTTATATCACAAAATACGGGTGAAAGACCGTTGCGCACGATTGCGTGTGTCGTTGAAGCAAATGTAAAAGGCGTGGTTATCACTTCTCCCTTCAGCCCCATGGCCTGCATAGACAGCTCCAATGCCATGTGGCCATTGGTAAGCAATTCAATTGCGTCAACTTCCAGATACTTGACAAGCTCTTTCTGTAATTCCTGATGTTTTATCCCCATATTGGTAATCCAATGAGAATCCCACAAATCGCTGATGCTTTCCACATATTCGTCCAGCTCCGGCATTGTTGCCTGAGTCACCAATATACTTGTTCCATCCATATCTTTTATCATGATTTACGTCAGCCACCCTCTGCTACTTTGAATATGTCCTGCAATCTTATATAAAGCCTTCACATCTTTTTGCAAAACTGATCTTTGAAATTTATCCCTCCAGCAACATATCTACCATATCTACATCAAATACCGGTATTCCGTACATTTCATATATTGCCTTGCGTTCCTGATAACTGTTGTCAATAAAAATAGAATTTTGGGGATCAATAAATGTCGCCTTAGCAACGTCAAAGCCTATGTGATAAATCTTATCAAACAGTGTTTCTGACAACTTATGCTTTTCCATGAAATCGGACAAATCGCCTTCATGTCTTGTGAGTAAAAATATTTTCTTTTGCATATTTACACATTGATAAATGAACGCTATGATAACCGTGCAAACCTTTCCGTCAATTATAATGGTGTCGTCCATGTCAATGTATACATTTTCAAAACTGCATTCATATTTAAATTTCGTCATTAGACATCTTTCGATTTGACACTCTCCGCTATTCAAAACATACGATGTATCTCTCCCCATAAGCTCAAAAACTCCCAGCATAGGAAAATTTATTCCCAAATGCCGATACAGCGTCATTGTTCCTGATTGTCTGCACGATATTTCCAACAGCTTATATTGCCCTTCTTTATCCTCCTTGACCTGAAAATACCACGCGCCCAAAAAAGACAATCTGCCATTCAATATCTTAGCCATTTGATAAATCTCGTCTGTAGCCGAAACTCTTGTGGAGCGAAAGGCTATCCCCATTTGAATTCTGTCCCGGCTCCTTGCGCCCACAAAAACAAGCTCTCCCTTTCGATTTGTAAAACAGTCTACCGTCAGCTCTTTTCCGGGCAAAAATTCTGCAACTACAAACTCTTCTCCACAGCTCTCTTTTCTTGCGTCCTCACGACTTTTGATACAAAATGCCCCTCTGCCTCCCGCCCCTATATTAGGCTTTACAAATACAGGAAAGTCCTCTTTGGGAACTGCATCAAGACTCTGATATGTGATCGGACAAAATGGCATATCCGATATTTCCTGATACATCAGCCGTTTTTCACGGCAAATCTTCGCAGTTCTAGCATCGGATACCAAAATACGTACATTAAATTGATTTCTGTTCTCTGCAAAATACAGCGCTGCGTCATCATGAGTAGGAATCACTATATCAATTTTATATTTCTCAAGAAGCATCTGAAAGTTTGCTTTAAAATCTTTTGAGTATATCCAAAAATCGCCTTCAATGTATTTGTCATTAGGATACTTATACTCAGCAAAATCCTTTTTGCCTGATGCTCCAAATACCTCTACATTCAGGTTGTATCGAAGCGCTTCGTATATTTCCAATGCATTTTCTGCCCCCGCAGGAAATATCAGTACATTCCATTTCATTTCTCCACCTCCTGCAGCAAACTGACTCTGATTTATTCTCAGATTATAACCACTACAAATACACTTTCAAATGATCCAGAATATAGTCCATTTCCGCCTTGCCATATCTCTGGTCAATAGGCAGGGGCAATATATTGCATGCCATGTCGCATTCTGATTCATCCCTGCCATTTTCAGACACATTGGGCCACAGCATCGGGACATATATTTTTGCCCTATGCAGATTCCGCCGAATCTCCATGCCATTCTCAATGTACAAAGGGTACATAAATGCTCCTTGTGGCACAGACAGCGAAAGCTTGTTCACATCCATCAAGTGTTTGTGCAAATACCGATAATTGCTGCTTCGTCTCTCTTTTACACCCTCATAATCTATTCCGTGCAACAGATTTCTTGTCAATGCAGACATTTTCTTGATTGGTTCATTTTCAAATAATTGGTTGTTTCCCACATATTCTTGGTAAAACTCTGAAGCTTCCCTCTCAAATCTTCCACATAAAAAATGCATTCTGTCATATGACACATCAACCGGCAATTCCTCTTCAAGAATACTCTCCGTATAAAGAAACGCCCCGTCCGGCACCCCAAAGAACTTACGACAAGTGTATAATGTATCCACTCCCTTCAAGGGCATCTGGAAATATGCTTGGGCATGATCCACAATAATACGATCATATTTTTCTTTGAGCTCCCATAGTAAATCCTGTCCTAACTGACCATAGTAATTGACTATATATAGCCATTCATCCTCTGCCAGATCTATATCAATTGGCATAAAATTCAATCCTACAGAGTAGAAATCCACACTAACCCGCTCCCGCCCACAGACACTGCTGACTGAATCGCACAAAAACTTAGGCAATAATATCTTCTTGATTTTCCTTGCTCTGAGAAGATAGGCCAAGCAATTTCTACCACAATTCAGCGAAATCGCCCCTTCATGAAGCATGGGCAACGCATATTTGTCCAATTCGATATAGCCGCCAATTTCTGTCATTCATCCTCCTGCACAGCATCTCCCAGCCGCCTCATTTTTTGTCAAACTACAAAATTTCAAAATCATTCAGCATATCAATGATCTCCTCTACGGAGCAAAACATCATTATATCAATGATTGACAATGCCGGCTCAAAGTGCCCTATTTTCTGAACATACTGCTTAAAATGCTGCCTTAGGAATTGCAGTTCAATCCCCTTCTCCTGATATTTTCCTCTATCAAAAAAACTCATCCCTCCGGGCGGATTTACATATATATCGCCATGACATGCTTGAGTAATATTCAATGCCCACTCGTCTGGCGCATGTACCTCTTCAATGTCCAATCCCATATTTGAATAAACGCTAAAATCTCTCCTTATGTTTAAGTAGCGACATACTTCCATGACGCTTAAGATACTTAATCGGGAGAGTGAATCCCCATAATCCTGCTCAAATACTTTTTCTATAATCTCTCTGACCACTTCATAGTTAGGTGCTTTTTTCTTGTAAACAGTCAGCTGACCATATATTTTCTCCTTCCATTTCATATCATTACAAATTTTTATATCCTTTATCGGTGTCTCTCTATGACATTTCTGAATCGGTACAATAAAAAAATTTAAGGATCCATCTTGCTTGATAATGCGATTTCGGTTTACCCATCCATGTGAAATATACTGCGGAGTATCAAAAAAAATAAACTTGTCGCAATAATTAATCAATGAGAAATAACCGATGTACGGAAATAAGTAAGGCTGCATGATTCCTATTTTCACTTTTTCACCCCAATTTGTCTGTACATTTTTTGCGCAGAGAAACAATACAATCAACATACTTTTCCACTGAAAATTCCGGACTCATCAACTTCTCCTTTTGGCGCTCGGCCAACTTTTCCCCCAAACTTCTGTCAAGGTAAATGCTTTCCACTGCCTCAAACATATTCTTTATTCCTCCGTTTATGCAATTTTCCTCCCCAACAAACGGAAGAATATCTGACGGGCTATTACTGATGATCGCCGGCCCTCCTTGTTGAATAAACATTGCAACGCTTCCTCCGCCCCCCGTCCTAATCGGATTAATGAATATATCGCAAAGCTTATACAATGCAGGCAGTTCATTCTCGAAGCCTGTATATATGATCCGCCCGGCAGAAAGAAATCCCTGCAGGAAATCAAATTCATTTCTCCAAGCTCCAATAATCATCCATTTCATGTCGTCATATTTTTTCAGCAGTTCCGCCATTGCCAATGCAAATTCAAGATTGATCTCCGTTTTCAGCCGATTCCCAACAGTAACCATCACATAATCTTTTTTGCCAATGTGCAATTTCTTTCTCGTGTATCTCTTCGTGACCGTCAAGTTATACGGCAAGTACAAATTGCCTTCCACTGCCTTATTTTCATCGACGGAATAATATTGCTTATTGGTCGCTCTCACAGCCTGCATATCACGGACAACAATATAATCAAATACCGCACAAGACGAAAAGCCTCCCAGCGGCACTGTAATAATCGGATAATCATGAATCAAGATATAATCAAAAATTGTCCTCTCGCCTAAAATATCTATAATAAAATCCGGACCAAATTCATAGATTTTGTGTAAATAATGATTGAAGATTTTTTCATAAGTGTTTGCTTCATTGTACACAACCCTGACGCCTTTCTCCGTCATCAGCTGATGCTCTTCTTTATACATCTCCGAACTCGTCCGTCTGGTTCCGGAGGGATTTACAAAACCGTCAAAATCCCCTTCCAGTCTGTTTGAATCCGCCACAAAAATCGAGACTTCATAGCCTCGTCTGGCAAATTCATTTGCAATATATATTTCCAGCCGCGCTGATGCATAGACTTTTCCATGTAACCCATCTACTAAAATGGCAATCCGTTTATTTCCCTCCTCCTTTTTGACACAGCAGCCTTTTTCCTGCTCCCACAGCTCTTGCGCTAAGGCTTCCAGAAAGTTTTTGCGCTCAACATGATATTCCTCATATAATAAATGTGGATTATTGAAGACAAGCCATGACAATTCATGAACGCCATAGTAATACTTCACTCGCTTATCCACACATTGATATACATAAGTACAATATCTTTTGAAGAAAGTTGGGGTTAGGCATTTTCCTTCACCTAATAAGTGAAAAAGTACTATTTTGTTTTTTTCATTTTCTTCCTTATTTACATACTCTTCACATTTTTGAATCAGCCATGACTTACATTCCGGTAAAACAGACCACTTTGAGAAAACCTCTATAGAATGCCTGATCGTCTTTCGCTTGATATCTCCGTATTTTTCCTGACAGCACACATTCACCAGTTTGTCTATAGGTTCTTCTGTCTCTAATATCTTTTTTTCCAAAAAATCCCTATATACTTCCGGAAAGCATATACATCGTTTGATTTTTAAATCTGATTTTTCCAAAGAGGCCAGCATGGTGTCAAACAGCAGTACATCACTCAAATATATTTCATCAAAAATGTACTTCCAAACGTCTTTCCACCTATCTTTAATCTTATTTACACCCATAAAGCAAAATAGCACTCTTGTATATGTAATAAAGAAGTTCTCGCTTTCTCTTGTGTATTTAATGATTTGGCTTCCGATGGTTGGTTTTCTTTTTATCCAGCCCTCTTCTTTCCCCAAAAATCTGCAAATGATATACCCACTCATCAGGCAATAACGCAGCTTCATAAAAACAGACATAATCTTCATCTTCCTATCGCATAATATCTATTCAATTGCGCAACATGCTTAATAAAACTTTGATACATATGCTCATCTGTATTGTTTACCAAAGCAGCCGATATCTCTTTTTCTATGTATTCTTTCTCAAATGCCTCAAAAGTGCATCCCTTCCCCTTCAGCTGCGTATATCCTAACATCACAACGGGCTTTTTCCTGATGAGCGCACTATAGCTTACTGTAGACAAAATCGTAACTACTACATCTGAAAGATCGGTCAAATCATGAATATCCGCGTCCTCTACGAAAATAGTGCTTGCAGGTATGATTGCATTATCACAAGTTCCAGTCATCATTGGATGGGGCTTATATATGTAATTCCACTCATTTCGCTCACACACTTCTGCCAAAAAGACAGCTGCTTCATCACTGCTTTTAAAAATAGGGGAATGGAATTTCCATGTGTTCTCCGTATATGGCTGCATCCCTGAAGCATTGTCATTTTGTCCGGCAAAGAAAACAATCGGCCTGCCTTTTTTAAGCTTGCTTTTTATGGCTGACAAGACATTATTTCTCGGCTGTTCATTTCGATTCAGCCTGCTTTTCTGTAATTCCTGAACCAGCAATTCCGCATCTTCGTATTCCTTCCCGGATACTGGAATCTCCATAAATTCCTGTGGATATCTCGCCGGCCAGCTCTCTCCCATCTGTCCCAGTTCTTCCACAATTATTGTTCCCGGAATGTTTCCAAACTCCATATATTTTATTGGAATACCTTCTTCCAAACACACGCTCCTGACAATCATATGAAACCCATAAAATGCATTCCAGAGAATGACTTGAGAAGGCTTCCAGCAGCTCAGAATCTTTCTCACGATCTCATCCGCATAATAACAAATGACACATTCATAATTTGCAGCCATATCAGGATAACCCATCTTAAGATTTTCCTTGGCCTCTTCCATATACGGCTTGGGCCGAGCATCTTTAATGTTTTCTGCCGTAATTTCCTTTTGTATGTCTCCGCTTCGCAGATAAAAATTATGCAGCAGTACCTTGGGAAGTTTCATGATCGGAACGCGCAGACTTGACTTTCTTTCCGGACTGACCCACATAGCCTCCGACAAAAGCATCAGCTTTCCGGCATCCTCACTCCATTTGTTGACATAGCCGCATACTCCCTTGTCAAAAGCCAGAAAATCAGAAAACATAATCCTATATCCGTGAAACTCTTTGTCATAGTCCTCAATTTTGCAAAGAAAATCTTCTGCCTCTTCTAGTATGCTTTCAATTTCACACTCATCCTGCCATTCTCTGTACCAAACAAAATTTTCCTTTTCCACCAATCCTTTTTCTTCAAGCTGCCTCTTCACGCCAATATAGTTATCCATGGCCAAAACAACAAAAAGGTCTTGCCAATCCATTATCTTTGAGGGATGTATTATTTCTATCCCCTGCAAAAACATGCCGCTCTTTTCTAAATTATTATCAATCAATTTCACCGGTACAAGCCAGGGACAGCTTCCCATGACTTGTGCGCATACATTGCCGGTTCCCCAAATGGCCAACTTTTTCTTCATTCTACTGATCCCTATTAATACTTTTCATATACGCTATGTCTCTGCCGTGACATCAACGGCAGGCTTCCACATACTGCCATATCTTAAGGTTCCAGACTGACTTTCACATTCTGTATCATAATCGGCTTGCCCGTCCGCTTATACAGCTCTACCACGCTGCTGTTGTCCCCATAATATGCATCCGATACCGTAATTGCCTGATACATATCCGCTGTGTCATCATAAATGCCCCATGCCTCCTTCCGATACCGCTCCACGATTTCGTCGTATTCTAAAACGGTCCGGCTGCGCATGGAACACAGTGTCTCCCTTAAAAGCGGATGGGGCCGCCACAAAAGCACGACCTCCTTCTGGTTCCGGAATACTTCAAACACGTTCCTGATCTTAGCCAGCATCTCCTCTGTATCCCGCAGCATAGCTCCAAGCGTAGTGTTGTACAATACCACCTTCCGGCGGCTTCCGTCCTCCCGCTCAATCAGCCTCCGCCATTCTTCCGGAAGCACATAATCCTCCCTTTTGGCAGAAATCACTTTATCGAACTTAGGGCTTCCTAAGGCTACAAACTTCTCTTCCGCCTTCCCGAACGCATCTCTGCACCCTTGGGAATCCTCCCAGCGGTGAAAGATCTCAATATATTTCTCCCGCACTGCCTCCGACTGGAGGATTATCTGATTCGCCCAGATCGTCCCCGGCAATATGCAGAATTCCTCTTGAACCACATCATTGATACATGTAAAATAAGGAACATATACCAACATATCCGTATATTCCTTTATTTCCTTTGCATAAAAATCCGGATGAATGCTCGTCACGAGGTTGCACTCATCATAAGGATTATGTATATATATCACATCCGGCCTTCTGGCCGCCATGTCATATTCCCGCCACGATGTCACCGGAACCTCCTCCGGATACTGCTCCCCCTCGTAATGCATCCGGCCCAGACTCCCGTCAGGATTCTTGTCAAAATAAGGAATCGGAATCACAAAGGTCTCGCAGCTCTCGTCGGCAGCCGCTTTTTTCCATAGGCTCTCAAGGCTGTCCCACATGGACGCCTTATAAGGCAGAAACACGATCTCCTTTTTATCCTCCGGCAATTCCTCCCGAACAGCGGTTTTGATTGTTAAAAGCTGCTGCCGTATCTTCTTTGCTATCTTACTGCATCTATTGTCGTCTCCTGCCGCCAAGCTCAGCTGATAAATATTTTCACAATAATTCTCCAGCACCTTAACGATTCTCTGAATGCTCTCGCCTTGTGTTTCCAAATAATCTCCAATGACCAGCGCCGCCTTCTGGCACTGAATCAATGTATCGGCCCTATCCGGCATGGCGGAACCGCCCTTGCCGCCCATGAGTGTGTTGGCTTTCTCCAGTGCGGAGATCATATTCAGTAAATCCTTTTTCTTGAACCTTCTCTGTGCCATTTCTTTCCCGTCAGATTCCGAAAACCTGCTGCCCTTCCAGCGCCTCGTACAGCGCTCTATAAATATAGAAGTCTGCGGGCTCCGTGATCTTTATATTATTTTTTGTACTGCCCACCATGTGCATGGGGGCGTGATAGATACTGCAAAGATGAGAGGAATCAATGGTCTTGACCCCATCTGCATAGGCCTTTTCGTACAGCTCAAGGATCTTTCCGAAATAAAAAGACTGCGGGGCCTTAGCCACATACATCTCATCCCGTGCCGGCACATCCGAAATACTCTCGCCGTCTATGCTCCGGACGACGCTTTCCCGCACCGGTTCGGCAGTGATCCCACTTCCGTATTTTAAAACCGCACTGATGTTCTCGGAGATCAGTTCCTTTGTTATCAGCGGCCTCACCCCGTCATGAATCAGGACAATATCATCATTTCCCATGGAATCCTTCATAGCTGACAGACCATTGTAAACGGAATCATGGCCTGTGGCTCCGCCGGGCACAATCTTCACAACCTTTGTTATCCCATAACGCTTCAGCAGGCCCTTCAGTTCCGTTATCCATTCCTTAATACAAACCACAACAATCCCATCTATTTCCTCATGATATTCAAAGTGCTCCAGCGTGTAGATGATAATAGGTTTTCCGTGCATCTCCAAAAATTGCTTTGGCTTGGAACGGCTGTTCATCCTCTTCCCCGTCCCTCCGGCAAATATCAGCGCTATCGTCATAATCCTCATCCCTGCTTTTACTGAAAGACATTTTCCACTTTAAAATAAAATACATTGGTCATCGGAATCGGCTCCTTGCCGACACAAATGATGCAGGTCTCCCCGCTTCGCTCTCCGGTACATCAGGCCGCCGCCATACAGCCCTATTGCGTCTCCTCCTGTTCCCAAAGTCTTGGCATACCCAATACACAGCCTGCTTTTTAAGGGATCGCCCTCTCTAATTGGCCGTCTTCTAATGCCGTTCTTTTTTTATATCATGGATCTTCCCTCTGGTTCCTCAGTTGATGCCCCATGAAACAAGAAAACTCTGTCTCACCTCTTCCATAGGGCATCGGGATAAAATCACGGCTTGATACCGGTATTTATCCAGCTGGTCGTCCTTATGATCTTGCCTTGTCCTAATGGCCGGATTCTAGTCCTGCCTATCGCAGGATTCTTCCCTCCATCCCTCGCTTCAGCACATTCCTCGCAGTGTTCTGCTTCTCCTCCACAGTCTGGCCGCAGGCTCCGCAGCAAAATAAACCGTCTTTCTTCTCCCCGGCAGAGCCGCAGCAGCTGCATTCCCTGCTGATATCCTTTCCCAGAACTTCCACATATTCCACGGACTGCTCCCTGCACTTCTGAATGAGGCGGCTCCTGATATAGCCCCTCTGCCATAGGCCCACGGAATGGTTGATTTTTCTATTCAGCCCTCCGCCCATGGGCTTTGGCAGCCTTACGGCGTATATCCTCTCCGGCTTTTCTTCGCGGAAGAAGCGGTTGAGTTCATGATTGATATAGCTGTGCAGCTGCTCCTCCCACCTCTTCTTTTTTGCGCTGTACTTCTTCCGGCCGGGATTATTCTCCCGATTGCGGCTATAGCTCATGGCCTGCTGCCGTATCCACTCTGCGTACTCCGTCTGGTACTTTCCCAGCTCCTCGCCGTAGGCGTGTCCCTGATTTGTGGTCAGCATGGTATACATCCCCATGGAAATCCCAACCTGGTTTTGATAGTCCTCATGCCTGCAGACGGTTACACGGATGGGAACATTTATCTCTAGGCGCTTTTCCTCCGGATATAATTTGATATAAAGCTGGGAGGCATATCGATTGCTGTCAGTCAACGGAATAAAAATACGTTTGCGGCGCTCTTTTATAGAAACAAATATCCCATTTAGTCCCTCATTCTCCCCATAACGGTATGCGCGCTCCGCAATGGCGAATCCGTCGGCCTTCCCATTTGGAATTGCCCTACTGCGTTTCCCCCGAACTTTCCGCACCTGCCTGCAAAGATACCGATTCAGCTTGTCCCCATTCACCTGCTCAGCCAGCTTCACATATTGTTTCTGTATGCTCTCCGGAAGCTCTATATCCTTCTGATTAAGTACCGCTTCAAAAGCATTGCTGACCTTCAGCAGAAAACGGATGTAATGCTTCTCCTCCTCCGTCAAATTCTCATTTTTTCCTACCAGCCGCAAAACCTCAGATTTCGTGTTTTCCCACTGCCCCTTAATGTCGTTCACAGCATCAAAGACAGCAAGATAAAAATACACGGACGGCAGCCCCAGATTCCCCCGCAGGCCGCTGGCTGTCATCTCATTCTGAACCGTGTACCCGGGATAAATTTTGGAGAGACCCCCTATTCCGCCAAAACGCATGTATACATAATTCTTCACTTTGGCATAATCTGCGGCAATCTCCAGCAGCTTCTCCATATCGTCATCGGAAATAGGATTCTTGCTGTACTGTCGAATCGTTTTACATATCCTATCCTGCGGCATCCTCAGTCCCTTGTTGTACTGCCAAAAAAGGAACCGGCTTCCACTAGTTCCTTTCTCGTATTTTCCCTATTGCTTCAATCGTTTTTTGTAGAATCGGATAGAAGATGCAACATTCTGCTCCAAAATGTTGCATTTTCAATAACCAATTATAGTATCGGAACTATTTTAAAATACTTTAGCCCATTTGGGCTTTTTTTATTCAAATCTTTCCGGCAGGTTTATCTTAATGATTCCCATGAACCTATAGGGGGATCCCGTTCACGGTTTAAGCAGATATCTTACGTTCATCCCATCTATGGAAGGCATAATCATTCACTGCTTTTTAAGTGACGCGACAAGCTTCTTTCTGGCCTAAGGGTCTCGCTTTGCATCAAAGGGTACGAAAGACTTCCGCTTCTATGATTTCCTGAGGGCTTCTTATGGTGCCGACTGTCGATTATCGTGGTTTTTTGCAACATTTTGGAGCAGAATGTTGCATTTTTTATGTTGTTTTTATACTATCTAAAACAAATTTCTGAACAAAAAATACCCGTTCCCCCTTGATTCCTCCAATCCATGGTGATAAAATATTTTGAAAATCAAAGTAATATAATCACAGAGGTGCAGAAAAATGAACGGAATCAAAAGAATCTACTGCAGAGCCTTTCAGCTCTGCTTCCGGGCAGCCCTCCCGCTGCTGCCCTACCGGGAACCGGAAATACTGGACAGCATGGAAGAATTAGGCCGTCTTCTGGCAGAAAAAGGAAAGAACAATACACTCATCGTCACCGACAAGGGAATCTCCGGACTGGGGCTGGTCAAGCAGCTGACGGATGCCTTGGAGAAATCAGGCATAGCCTACACCGTCTATGACGAAACCATCCCCAACCCTACTATACACAATGTAGAACGGGCAAGAGAGCAGTATCTTGAAAACGGCTGCAATGCCATCATCGCATTCGGCGGCGGCTCCTCCATCGACTGCGCAAAGGCAGCGGGAGCCAGAATTGCAAAGCCCAGACAGCCCGTACAGAAAATGCGGGGACTTTTAAAAATACACAAAAAGCTCCCCCTACTGGTGGCCATTCCCACCACTGCCGGAACGGGCAGCGAGACTACCCTTGCGGCAGTTATCACGGATGCCGCAACCCACCACAAATATCCCATCAATGATTTTTCCCTGATCCCCCGGTATGCCGTGTTGGACTACCGAGTAACCACGGACCTGCCAAAACATATCACCTCCACCACGGGAATGGATGCCCTTACCCATGCAGTGGAAGCCTACATTGGCAGAAGCACCACAAGTCACACCCGCCGAATGGCGGAAGAAGCCGTAGGACTGATTAAAACCTATTTAAAACGGGCATATGATGACGGAACAGACACAGAGGCCAGAGAGCAGATGCTGCGGGCCGCCTACTGCGCAGGCATCGCCTTCACCCAGTCTTATGTGGGATATGTCCATGGGGTGGCACATTCTCTGGGCGGGCGATACGGCGTTCCCCACGGACTGGCCAACGCCGTAATCCTGCCCTATTTTCTGGATAGGTACGGCAAAAGCTGCGAGAAACGTCTGGCCAGATTGGCAAGAGCATGCACCGTGGCCCCAAAGGACGCAGAGAACCATACCGCAGCTCAGACCTTCATCTCTTGGGTTCGGGAAATGAACCGTTCCATGAATATCCCTGACAAGATCGACGGTATCAAAGAAGAAGATATTCCCCAGATGGCGGCTCACGCGGACAAAGAAAGCAATCCTTTGTACCCCGTGCCCTGCCTGATGGACGTCAGAGAGCTGGCATCTATGTATAAGCTTATCAGCAGTACAGAAACAGCCTTTCCAAAGGAAAACGAAAGGAGCGGACAACAATGGAAATCGGCACTATCGTAAAAATGCAGCGGGAATATTTTGCCTCCGGAATAACAAAGAATGTAAACAGCCGCATTCAGGCGCTGAAGCGCCTGAGACAAGCCATCAAAGAACGAGAAGAATCCCTCTGTGCCGCTATAGGAGAAGACTTAGGCAAAAGCCCCAGCGAGGCCTACATGTGCGAGGTGGGCCTGACCCTGAGCGAACTGACTTTCCAGATAAGGCATTTGAAAGGATGGGCAAGACAAAAGCGGCACAGAACCGATCTGACCAATTTCCATGGGAAAAGCTTCTCCCTATGGGAACCCTACGGATGCGTGCTGGTGATGTCCCCATGGAACTATCCTTTTTTGCTTACCATGGAACCCCTGATCGGCGCAGTGGCGGCAGGCAACTGCTGTGTCGCAAAGCCCTCGGCCTATTCCCCCAAGACTTCCGCCGCCATCAGGGCCCTGATTCAGGATGTCTTCCCTGCGGAATATGTAACGGTAGTGGAGGGCGGCCGAACAGAGAACAGCGCGCTTCTGGAAGAACGGTTCGATTATATCTTCTTTACCGGAGGCGTGACCGTAGGCAAGCTGGTAATGGAAAAAGCTGCCGCCCATCTGACTCCCGTGACTCTGGAGCTGGGAGGCAAGAGCCCCTGCATCGTGGACAAGACAGCCGACCTGAAGCTGGCAGCCTCAAGAATCGCCTTCGGCAAATACTTAAACTGCGGGCAGACCTGCGTAGCTCCCGATTACCTGCTCATCGATAAGTCCGTTAAACAAGAATTCCTAAAGCTTTTTACCCAGACTCTGGAGAGAATGTATGGGGCAAATCCGCTGGAAAACCCAAATTACGGAAAGATTGTCAACAAAAAGCATTTCGATAGGCTGGTAGGGCTGATGGACAAGGAACGGCTGATCTACGGCGGGCAAACCGATGCGGCTGCCCTGCGCATTGCGCCTGCAGTGATGGATAAGGTATCCGGAGCCGATGCCGTCATGCAGGAAGAAATCTTCGGTCCCATCCTGCCTATAATCGAATTTGACGGAATTGATCAGGCCATTGCATTTGCCCTGAAAGGAGAAAAACCTCTGGCCGCCTATCTGTTTACCAAAAGCCGTCAGGGGGAGCAGAAGTTCTTAAACAGCCTATCCTTCGGCGGCGGCGCCGTCAACGACACCATAATGCATATGGCCACCTCCCGCATGGGATTCGGCGGCGTAGGCGGCAGCGGCATGGGTTCCTACCACGGACGCAGGAGCTTTGAGACTTTTTCCCATGAAAAGAATATTCTCAAAAAATATCGCTGGATCGATCTGCCCCTGCGTTATCAGCCTTACGGCCCATGGAAGGATCGGCTGATCCATATGTTTCTGAAATAACGGCATTCAAGGGAAACAAGGCGGCATCTCCAGCCCTTCGCTCTCCCTCAGCCCAAACATTAAGTTCATGTTCTGTACCGCCTGCCCGGCGGCGCCCTTCACCAGATTGTCCAGCGCGCCCATGAGAATGATTCTCCCGGTGCGCTGGTCAATCACAAATCCTATGTCTACATAATTGCTGCCCTCCACCCATTTGGTTTCGGGGCAGACTCCCTTCTCCAGCACCCTGATGAATTTCTCATTTCCGTAGTACTTGTCATAGACTGCCCGGATCTCCTCATAGGCGGGAAGGGATCCATCCGCCTTCTTCCGAAGAGAAGCGTATTCCGTCACCAGAATCCCTCTGTTCATGGGAACCAGATGCGGCGTAAAATTCACGGTCACCTGACAGTTTCCCGCATAGCCCAGCTGCTCCTCGATCTCCGGTGTATGGCGGTGGCTGGCCACCCCATAGGCTTTGATATTCTCGTTCACCTCACAGAACAGATTCGCCGTCTTGGCCCCCCGCCCTGCGCCGGAGGTTCCCGACTTTGCATCGATGATCAGAGTGTCCACATCTATGAGCCCTTCCCTCACCAAGGGATACGCCGTGAGGATGGAGCAGGTGGTGTAGCAGCCCGGATTCGCCACCAGTCTGGTCTTGGCCGTGATTTTGTCGCGGTTAACCTCACAGAGTCCATATACTGCCTCAGAGATAAACTGCGGTGACTTATGCTGGATTCCATACCATTTTTCGTAGACCTCAACGTCCTTGATACGGTAGTCCGCCGAAAGATCCACAATCTTTGTCTTTGACAGCAGATCCTCCGTCAAAAGTCCTGCCAGAAAGCCCTGAGGAGTAGCCGTAAAAATCACGTCTGCCTCCTTGGCCAGCTCCGCCAGATTGTCGTCCCTGCACACGTCCTCCACCACCCGGAACATATTCCTATACACATCGCTGTATCTCTGGTCTATGTAGCTGTGGGACCCGTACCAGACCACCTTGACATCCCTATGGTTCGCCAATATGCGCACCAGCTCCCCTCCCGCATAGCCTGTGGCACCGATAATTCCTGCTTTAATCATGCTCGTCCTCCTGACCCGCTCTAAACCAAGCTTACTGCTCCTCCAGCAGATTCGACACCGCGCTCCAATCGATCTTTGGAAGGTTGTGCATGCCGCTGGCGGTCTTTTTGCTCTTTGAATTTATCTTAATCACATTCCAGACCAGACAGCCGGCAGCTGCCGCCACGCCCAATCCAAAAATTCCTGCAGCCATGGGAAGAGTCACATATTCCATATTATCCGCAAAAAAATGGGCCAGTACTGCAATCACACTGAAAACAGTACCCACCCCCAGACACACGAGGGGATTTTCAAACATCTTGTTTTTCAGCCCGGACACCGCCCAAGACTGGGGCTGATGGCAGTTTGGACACTGGTCGTTGAACTTGGTGGAGATGATATTCTTCTCCGTTGCATTCTTGTGAAGACTCTTTAATTCATTTACAAGATTGTCGTGAGCCCGCTTGCACAGCTTCTGCTCCCGATCCGGATTTAATGTCTTAAAGTTGCTGTTGTCCGTGGCCTCCGGTCCTACAATGACCGCCCTCATAGGGCCGGTGTCCTTTCCGCAGTGCTCGCACTGAAAAGAATATGGCACCTCTGCCTTCTCGCTCCTTGTGTGACGATAATAAGAACCCATTGCTTGCTTCCTCCTACTTTACGCCGTTTCATCATGCCGGCACATTTTATTTGACACTGTTCTTCCACATTGTACTGCGCAGGTTGACCGCCTCGTCTCAAGCTGATAAGTACATGTCAATCTACATGATCCTCCGCTTCCCCTCACTCCGGCGTACATGGGATCAAACGTAAACAATGTCCTTCTGTTACAATATTATACCACGAAAAAGCACATCCGCAAGCCCTTTACGTCCAACATTGCCAATCAGCAAGCTGCGCCTTTACACCATCAGATTTCATTAATCCCCTTTTCATACTCTTGCCAGTTTTTCCAAATGTCTGATCCTTTCCTCCGCAATTTTAAGTCTTTCTTTCGTTTCTTTCAGCTCCTCTTCTGATTTTTGCCGCTCTTCTTCCGATTTTTGCCGCTCTTCTTCCAATTTCTGCTGCATCTCTCTTACGCTGATCCGTTCCATATTCTCAAACAAATATCCCATCTCTCGTGTCCTCACTTTCTGAACGCATCTTTTCCTATCCTCCGCAGATACATCTATTTTGAAGCATAGGCTCTCTATAGCCAAGACCAGTACATCCACCACATGTTCCGGACTATGACGGATGATTTGGTTCAGTTCCTCCGAGGGAATGCGAAGAAACCTCTCCAGATCCGCCAAGTCTTGTATCTTGTTGATCAACATAATTAAAGATATCTCATCACCATGCTCCAGAAGCTCCTGATCACTATAAGATTGAATTGATGGCGAAAAGCCGATTTTGCGGAAACCTTTTGTTTCCCACATATTGAATTTAGATAATTTGTGAAAGGCATAGACAATGCCTTCGTTGATTTGTCATGCATTTGTACTGCTTGACTTTTTTATCATAACATATGCGGCTGCTATGTGCAAGGACAAAACAGGACAGCCAAAGAAGAATTCCCGCCGTAATGTTCCCCTGCGCAAATGTTTTCCTTCTACAGATAAAATGGCCCCCTTCTGAGTATCAGGTTTCTCATTTCGCCTCCATACCCAGAAAGGAGCCCGTCAAAGCAGGATTTGCCTGCCGTTCATGCCTCAGGCGGCAGATCCTCAAAAATACTTACAGACATCCGCCCCTCATAGCTCCATGCGCAGCACCGCAAAGGACAAGGGCGGCAAGGACACAGCCTCCGGATTTTCATACTCTCTCTCAAAGGGTGCCACCTTCTCCGGTTCTCCAATGCTGTTGCAGGCATCCTTCTTCTCCCCCGTAAGGATGGTGGCCTGCACCCTTTGGCCCTTCCTCCATTCTTCCGGAAGCTCCAGCCGGATGTCCTGCTTCTGCTCTTTCGCATTTACGATCTTTACGATCAGCGCCCGCTCTTTTTCGGAAATGCTGGCGGAATAGTAGATCCCATCCCTTCCCGCCTCCTTCTCCCCGCCGAAGGTGTCAAGCACTGCGTCCCCCATGTTGCGGGCATACAGCTTCTGCACATGATAGCTGGGGCTGCCGTAGCATCCGGCTGCGTTGAACCAAATCATGTCGGGAGCCCATTGGGCGTATCCGAGTCTGGCAAAAAGAGGGGCATAGGAGGCCAGAACCACCACGTCCGCATTCCGCTCCACCCCCGTGAGAAAGGCTGCCTCCGCCAGAGCGCCCTCCAGCGTGTTTCTGGCCTCCGGCCCGGAGAAACTGCCCTCCGGATGGGCGGCATACTCTCCGGAGAACACCTTTACCTTCCGGGAATACGCATCGTAAAAGTCCACATGCTCGTAGAGCCACTCCGGCTTCACATAATAATGCTCGTCCACGGCGTACACGAAATCCTTTTTGTCCTCATTGATATGGTAGAAATCCCATGCCATCCTATATTTCTCCGAGGTCACGTCGGGACCTGCAGAACCGATCAGCTTGATATATGGCGCATATTGATGGATGGCCTTTTCAAACAGCTCATACCGCTCAAAGAAATCCGCCTTCTCCGTCTGCCACTGCTCATTGCCTACGCCCATCATGGTGAGGCCGAAGGGTTCCCTATGGCCCATCTGTACCCGGACAGCTCCCCACGGCGTGCTCTCATCCCCGTTTGCAAACTCAATGAGATCCAGCGCATCCTGCAGGAATTCCTGAAATTCCGGACTGTTTCGGGCCACCATCTCATCGGTCTGGTACTGGCAGGCAAACCCCACGTTCAGCACGGGCAGGGGCTTGGCTCCGATCAGCTCGCAGAGCAGGAAATATTCGTAATATCCCAGTCCCAGTGTCTGGTTATAATGGCTGTAGATGCCCTCATAGCCGTTTTGTTCGCTGTTCCCATGCACCGCCCAGCGGTTCCAGTTGTTCCTTCTGGCCCACTGGGGCTTCAGACTGTCCTTGAACCGATAGCGGTTGGCCAGCGTGTTACCCTCCACGATGCAGCCGCCGGGAAAGCGCAGGAATCCGGGCCCCATGTCCTTCAGCAGCTCAAAGAGATCCCTGCGGAAGATTCCGCAGACGGCGTCTGCGGGAAACAGAGAAACAAAGTCAAACTCCACCGTGCCCGGCTCTGACAGACAAAGTGCGAACACCCCGTTCTCCACGGTCCCCTTCGCCTGCAGCACCGCCTCGTACCTGCGGAAATGATTATAGGTCTCCTGCTGCCCGTCCCCTGCGGAAATTTTCGCCCCGGCCCATCTTGTACCGTCCTTTTCAATGAAAATGTCAAAATCCCCTTGAAATTTCACCGGCCGGGCCCAGAAGGTAAGCTTGTACTCCATACCCTCCTTCAAAAAAATACCGTCATAGGCCTTATTCCGGATGCCCTCTCCGGGTTTTTCCGTCTGAAGACGCATATAATGAGGATTCTCCTCGGTATGAGGACTGCCGCTGACGCAGCGCAGCCTCGCCCCTGCTCCCTCCGGATAGGCGCTCCAGCCATAGCCGCCGTCATATTCTGTCTGATAGTCCTTATAGTCTCCTGTGGCCTTCAAAAATTCGAAGGAACGATTCTCCAGCATCTCCGCATACAGCCCGCCGTCTGCTGCATAATTGATGTCCTCAAAAAAGAGCCCTATCATTCCCTCTTGTATCCTTGCCTTCTTCTCTTTACCGATCTTGATCTTCATAAACCCAGCCCTCCCAAATATAACAAACTTTTAATAAAATTATGGGTAAATATAGATTATCTCTTTAGAAATTCTTATATGTCGGAATAGCTTGTATTTCCGGGCTTTTCCGGCAGTTTAGATATGGGGAGAAGTCACATATACCCTCATAAACCTTTAGGTTTTCCCTCTGAGAAGTAGTAAAAAAGTAGTAAATTCCGTCCGCAGCTATGCGGCAATCAGCCTTTCCATTTCAGCCTTCGCGGAAGCAAATGTTGCGTGTGCGTAATAGTTCAGCGTCATGGTAATATTGGAATGTCCCATGATGTACTGTAACGTTTTCGGGTTCATGCCCGCATTAGCTAAGTTGGTGCAGAATGTATGGCGCAGGATGTGGGGTGTCATTACTTTGGGTAAGGCTTCCTCATAGCACTTGTTGTACTTCTTCGCAAGCCCCCGGAACATAGTAGCATAGTTCACATTCGTTTTCGGTCAGCCGTCCCGGTTGAGGAAAAGGAAATTGCTGTACCCGTCAATGGTGGTCGCTTTCGCTCCCTTGCGATTCTCCAACACGCGCCCTAACGCTTCATACACTTTTTCGCTCATTGGAATTTGCCTGATACCGCTCTGTGTTTTGGGCTTCTCTATGTAGTAGTCTGTTTCCGCGCTCCGTAAAAGCTGCTGGTCTACATTGATTACCCTGTTTTCAAAGTCAAGGTCGGTTTTGGTCAATCCGCAGAGTTCGGAAATCCTAAGCCCCGTCCCCAGCAGTATGATAACCTCGTCATGGTATTTCTGATAGACGCTATCACTTTGCATAAAGGATAAAAGGCTTTCTTCCTGTTCCGCTGTGAGGGGTACTTTCGGCTCTGTGTCGTCCTCGATCACGGTGTTTAGCTGGAAGTCAAAGGGGTTCTTCCTTATACAATCGTCCTGTATCGCTGTATAAAAAGCAGCTTTCAGAGAACGCTTGTCATTGCTTATGGTCTTATAGGATATTCCCTTTTCTTTCATGCGCAACGCCCATTCTTTCGCGTTGGACAGCTTCACACTGTCAATAGGGCAGGAATCAAGTTTATCTGCTTCCAGCAGCTTCATCAGCCGTTCGCACCCCTTTGTGGTGTTATGCCTTACATTCCCCCAGTGGCGGTTCTGCTTCGCGTAAAGCTCGCAGACGGTCATTTTCTTTCCGATTGTGTCTATCCCGTTGTCAAGGTCTTTCTGTATCTCTTTTTCCTTTTCTCTAAGGGATATGTCATCACGCTTCCCAGCTGGGGTCTTGTCCGTAGGCACTAACTTCCAAGCATAGACAAACTGCACTTTACCAAAAGTATCGGTATATTTGTAAACATATCTCCCGTCTTTTCTCTAGCTCTCTCCCCAACGCAAAATGCGGTTTCTGTTATCACGTCTTTTCTCCCGCATTGTTTCTGCTCCTTTCCGTGTCGGAAAGAGCCTTGATATGCCTATATCTATTGTAGCAGATTCATGGCGGTTTTTCACTATCTTTTTTGATAAATCAGCAATTTACCCCGGTATATCAATTTTCATTTCTGTTACGCTTTAGAACGCTATTTGGGGGAGTGGGAATATAAAAACCTATCCCTTATCAATTCCATGTCTGCAAGCCGCCAAAATCAAACTGAAAAAGCTTCCTACCGCATAACAAGCCCCCTAATAAATTGAAGGCGAAAGCAGTTTACTGATTTCACCCTCTTGACTGCCCAACAGCAAAGGCAGGAAAAGCTGTCAAGGGCGCGTAGCGCGAAGTTTACCCTTTACAGCTTTTCTTGTCTTTGCTACTTCCTATCGGTCGAAGCGGAATTTCAATATGGCTGCAACCAGTTTTGCTTTTAATTTGTCCTATGTATCGTCATTGATATATCCCTCATACATAGACAGATATTTGATGTGTGTGATATAGTGCCGCAATACTGCGTCTACCGCTTCCGGCCCTCCGGCAACGGCTTTTTCGATTACTTCAAAAGGTATCAGCTTTTTGTTCCTCATGTTCCAATTTCTCCCATTCTTTCCGTAATTGTTTCAGCGCAACATTTCTCCTGCGGTTTATCGAACTCCTGCAACGCCCGTACAGTCTGCCGATTGCTTTATCACGATAGCCAATGAAGTAAATAAAGCAACAAGACTTTCCGGCGTGCTTTCGGCACTCTTGATAATGCCGTAGCTGGCATCAGATAGTAAATTGAAATAGGTTTCAATTTGGGATATTTCCCGTTCCTCTTTCCGTATATGAGGGAACAGTTTTGTAATGATAAAAGGATATGGCAGCACCTTTCCGATACTGCCATATCCTTGAAAATAATCTTACCCTTTGAAAACATTTGTAATTATTTTTACACATACTTCTTCACCCAATGCGTCACTGTTAAGGCATAAATCGTAATTCTGCGGTATGCCCCACGGACGGTCTGTGTAGTGTGAATAGTAGATTTTTCTCCGTTCATCTTTATCTGTGATTCGCTTTTGAATAGGCTTGTCGCTTTCTCCGTAGCGTTCAAGAATACGTTTCGCCCGGTTCTCCCTATCTGAATAAATAAAAACGTGTATGCAGTCATTGTTGTCCCGAAGAATATAATCACTACACCGCCCGACAATTACGCAGCTTTCCTTTTCCGCAAGGCTTTTAATAATCTTTGTCTGTGCAAAGTAAATTGTATCAGCAGAAGATGGTTCCATACGTCCATGCAAAGAACGGTTCATAACAAGGTTAAATAGAAGGCTGTTTTTTGCAGTAGAATATTCTGCGGCTTCTACGATAAATTCTTTTGAAAACCCTGTTTCCTCTGCAATTTTTTCCAATAGTTCCTGATCGTAAAATCTAATCCCCAGCGTTTCGGCAACAATTTTTCCTATGCTGTGTCCTCCGCTTCCAAACTCACGGCTAATGGTGATAATTCTTTTTTTCATGGTACTGTTCCTCCAATTTTTTTCGTGCGTCCCTATATGTCAAGCAAAATTCAATGGATAAAGCTGCGCTGTTATTGGGGTATATCCCCTCAGACAAATTAGGACGCATTTTCGCTTATCTGCTCCATTTTCTTAATTTCCTTAAAACAAAAAGCACCCGAAAGGACAAAAGCCAAAGCGTCTGCAGTAGGTCCTGCCATTAGAATACCTGTCAAACCAAAAAAGCGTGATAAAATCAGCATAGCGGGAATGTAGAAAATTACCTGCTTTGACAGGGAAGTAATCGCTGCTTTCATGGGCTGACCGATTGCCTGAAACAACACCCCGGCACACATCTGTAAACCGTTCAAGAATGTAAGCAGTAAATAAATGTGGAAGCACTTAACGGCAAATTCTTCATACAGACTGGATTCCGTACCGAATATCCGAATAAGCTGCAACGGGAAGCACTGAAAAACAATCCATGAAACAAATGTAATGATTGTAGCAACTCCGGCACTAAGCAGGAAAGTTTTTTTCACACGGTCATATTTCTTTGCGCCGTAATTAAACCCGATAATCGGCTGGCTTCCGCTTGCAACACCAATACCAATGGAAAATGCAAGCATACTCACTTTCATACACAAGCCAAAGGTGGTGATGGGAATATCTGCTCCATAGGGAGAGAGTGCGCCGTATTTTGTCATCAGATTGTTTGATACGAATGCCACTACCGTTGAAGTCAAGTTATTTGCTCCGCTCGCAAATCCAAGGCTTGCGATTCTTCCCGCAGTCCGAATATCCAAAGTAAAAGACTGTCTGGAAAGTCTGATTGTTTTCATTCGGAACAGATAAGCGATGTTGAACAAAAGCCCAAATAACTGGCTTATAACAGTGGCAGTCGCGGCGCCCTCTACACCCCAGTGAAATACGAATATGAAAACCGGGTCAAGAATGATGTTTAAAACCGCGCCAATCATCATGGACAGCATGGCATAACGCGGGCTTCCGTCTGTTCGGATTGCGCTGTTAATGGTATTCCCGACAATCTGAAAGGTAAATCCAATGACGATAATACGCCCATAATCAAGTGCATAGGGCAGTATATTTTCCGTTGCCCCGAATATCAGACATAGCGGTTTCAAAAAAACAAAGGCAAGAACAGTCCAGATAATGCCGAAAATGCTCCCAAACATAATCGAAGTCCCTAAACCTTTTGCGGCTTTCTCTCCCTCGCCTTTCCCAAGGTTAAGGCTGAAAAAGGCGGCAAGACCGTCACCAAAAAGAGTGGCAATGGCAATCGTAATCGTAGCGATTGGGGCGATAATATTCGTGGCTCCGTTCCCCAAAAAGCCTACGCCCTGACCGATAAAAATCTGGTCTACCATGTTGTAAAGGGAATTGATAATCAAAGCTATGATACTGGGAACGGCATAGCTTGTAAGTAGTTTTCCGATTTTTTCATAACCAAGTGGATTGGCGGTAATCTGTGTGTCATTCATCATCGTGTCCTCCTTTAATTAGAATTCTAAATATAAAGACAAAAAATAGCTTTAGGTAATTATCGAAATAATTGTCGTGGGTGGTAATCTCATATGAAAACCTCCTTCCTTTTTAATTAGAATTCTAAGTATATGGGCAAAAGAATACCTATTTTGTATTCTCCGTCATTTGCAGAATGACCTTTTCAAAGACTTCCAAATCATTTTCGGATATACCGGCAAACATACTGTGCATGTACTCATTGACACGGCTTGTAATATCGTCCTTTATCGCAAGTGTCTGTTCCGTCAATACAAGTTTTTTATAACGTCTATCGCTGTCCAAACTTTCCCGGCGCAAATAGCCATTGCGCTCCAGATTGCTGATAAGGCTTGTGACAGAAGAACCCTTAATCTCTAAAAATTCTTCTATATCTTTCGGGAATATGTCCCTTGCTTCAGATTCAACAATAATATAGTGCAGGATAAGACCTTGAATACTGGTTATCTGCGTACCTGTGAAAAAACTTGAAAAGTATCTCAACATTCGCCTATTCAACTTGTCATATTTTTCCATTAGCTTTTTTTCGTCCCTCATGCTATCTCCCTATTCTTACTTAGAATTCTAATTACAAGAATTCATTTTACTGCTACACATTTCAGTTGTCAAGTGGGTGAGAAAAGTTTATACCATTTTCATAAATGACGAAAAAGAATTTTTGCATAACTTTGGTAAAGCTGTCCCGTGTGGCATTGTGGGACATATGGGGTATTTTAGAGGGTTTGGGATTCCTCCCAACAAGCGAAATCTGTCCGGCAAGCCATAGGGTGCAGATGGACAGATTTACGGAAAGGGTACTCCTTTCCTATGTATGGATGAACATTGCGTTTTATTTGGTGGGCGTTTGGCTTAAAACCTTATGAAATAAAATAGAGCCAACGAACTATGATATAAACTCACAAGTTCATCGGCTCTGCGTCTTAAGCGTCTGGCTCTTTGATGACAGTTACTTGTAACTCTTTTACATTAATCAACGTTTCCTGCTTACATTTCGGACAGAAGAACGGATAGTTTTTCATAATCGTATCCGATCTAATTCTGTCACGAGTTTTACTACCGCAGATGGGGCAGCGTATCCAATCTAATTTCATTTTTCAAATACCTCTCTATTATTTTCTAATAATAAGCTATTTCTCTTGTGTGATTGATTCGCATATATTTACCTATCCTTTGCATGGCTTTTTCAATTTTCAATCATTCACGCTCTTGCGAAAACTGTGGTGACGGTGATGATGTCATTATCGATTTTCGCAAAAATCTCGCCATTCATCTTGCGCATGAGCTGTCTGCAAATGTAAAGTCCCAGCCCGTTGCCGCCAATGTTTCCTGCATTTGCTCCGCGCCAAAAGCTCTCGAAAATATGCGTCAAATCGTCCTTCTCAAGCGTACAACCGCCGTTCATGATTGCAATTTGGACGCATTCGTCGTCTTCGGGGAAAATCAATTCCACACGTCTGCCATCGCCGTATTTGAGGGCATTTTCCATAATGTTTTGCATCACTTCAACGCTCCTGCTCAAATCCCCCGATAGCAGACGGTTTTTATATTTTCCGATAATAAAATCTGTTTTGATAAGTGCCAGTTTTTCCTTGTAATATCCCGCGATTTTTTCAACAAGTTCCGAAAGATAAAACTCGCCCATATTCACTTCAAAGCTGAAGAAATCTTCTCTTGAAGCCGTTATAATCTGTGAAACATAGCCCTCGATCTCCTCCGCTTTTTCGTTGATGTTTTCAGCGATTTTGTGCTGCTTTTCCGCGTCCGAATACAAATTTTTCGACAGTGCTGCCGAGTACAATTTTATAGCGGAAAGCGGCGTTTTAATATCGTGCGAGAGCGATAGCAGCAGTGTTTTCTTTTCTTTCTGCATTTCCAGTTCGCGCTGCTTTTGCTGTTCTATATTTTCACGGAGAATATTGATCCCCCAAAGAAATTTTCCGAAAAAACGGTTTTTCGTTTCCTTTATCGGCGCGGCGAGATTACCCTTTGAAAGCTCGTAAGGGATACCGCTCAGACGTTCAAAGGGCATAAGAATTGCGAATTTTATATAAAGCAAAACCGTTATGATTAAAATCGCCATAACGCCGAGAACGGCATTTACAATTCCTGTAAGCTGCGTTTTGTCGGAGTAGCCGTTAGTATTGTAATCAAAGCGATAAAGTTCTCCGTTTATTTCACGGATAACATAGTCGCTGTCCGTGCTGTAAAATTTTTCTCCGTATCGCTCAATATTTGTTACATACTCACATTCGGAAATGTCGGCAGAACCGTTCGCTTCTATTTCTCGAACAAGGCGGCTTATCTCTACGCGGTACAGTCTGCCGTTATTGGTCTTGTCGGCAGCAAGAATCAGATTCACGACAGCAAACAATAGTATCACGGCAACCGCGACTACCGAGAAAATTCTGTTAAACGCTTTCATATTTATAACCCACCCCCCATACAGTAACTATTTTTTTAGGATTTTTGGGGGCGTCCTCTATTTTCTGCCGCAGCCATTTTATGTGTACCGTCAGTGTCTGTTGTTCTGAAAAGCTGTCGCTGCCCCAGACCTGTTCAAAAATGTATTCCTTGCTCAAAGCCCTGCCCTTATTCTCCATCAAAAGCAGAAGCAGCTCAAATTCCTTCGCGGTCATTTCGAGTTCTTTTTCGTTTTTGTAAACGGCACGGCTCGCCTTATTTATGCGTATATTGCCGTCAGTAATTTCGTCAAGAGCGTATCGTCGCTTAAAAATCCCGCTTATTTTTGCAAGCATAATATCAATATCATATGGCTTTTCTATATAATCGTCTGCGCCGAGATTCAGTCCGTTCAGCTTGTCATCCTTTTCCGTTTTCGCACTTACAATCAATACGGGCGTGTTGCTCGACCTGCGGATTTTTTCCAGAACATAAAATCCGTCCTTATCGGGCAGCATGATGTCAAGCACGACAAGCCTTGCGCCGTATCTTTCGTACAGCAGCAAGGCTTTTTCGGCTGTTTGAACCGCCGATACCGTATAATTTTCCGCACGGAGAAAATCACACAGCAGGTCGGCAAGCTCCTTGTTGTCCTCAACAATGAGAATATCCATATTACCACCCTAATTCCAAAAGCCAGTTATTCAATGCGCGCTCCCGTTCTCTTATCTGTGTGGAACAGTCGCTTAAGTCGTACTCTCCCTTTATGT
>ERZ808051.415-NODE-415-length-49392-cov-7.977674_pt1 | contig 49392 bp, 44 predicted proteins | sample MGYA00380199_ERZ808051 | MGnify/ENA primary metagenome ERZ808051 (study PRJEB31490, sample SAMN06133391) | mouse gut metagenome | isolation source: J11 | host: mice | place: China: Chengdu | collected 2015-05 ... | reverse complement strand
GAAATATTTGACAAAAAAATACAGGCTTTATGCGGCCTGTAGGCATTTTTCTTATTTTGGAACTGTTAAAGACCCGGGCCAAGGGTAACTGAGGGGACTCTGGCCAAAAAGATGGTTGCAAAACCCGGAGCATTGTGCTATGATAGAAGCGTTAAAGAAGGAGTATATAAGCGGAGCGATCTGCTGAGGAAGGGAGGGCTTGCCATGCAGAAGGACAATTATATGAAACTATATCTGGAAACTGAAACTCAAAGGCATGGCGGTTCCTGTGCATGAAAGGCGGATAAGCGGGCTGCACCTTTGCGGGTGCTTTTTTTGTACCCTTTTTTAAGGAGAATAAAACTATATGAAATTAGTAAAAGGTATTTATGCGGAAGCAAAGATATTTACGGAGGATGTGGAGGCCTACGCGGAGGCGCAGGTCAGGATGATATGCGACAGCGAGGCTGCGGCGGGCAGCAGGATCTGGATGATGCCGGATATCCATCCCGGCAAAGTGGCTCCTATCGGGCTGGTCATGACCGTCACGGAGAAGGTGGTGCCGCAGCTTTTAGGTGTGGATATTGGCTGCGGCATGACATGTGTAAAATTGAATAAGGAGCGGGCGGAGTTCCAGAAGCTGGACAGAGTCATTCAGGAAAACGTGCCGTCGGGGTTCGCGGCGCGGAAAGAGCCGCACCCTATGGCCGCCAAGTCTCCCCACGGGGAGCTTCGCTGCGTCAGGCACATCAATGGGCAGAAGGCGGAGAGGAGCCTTGGAACGCTGGGGGGAGGCAACCATTTCATCGAGGTGGACCGGGGAACCGACGGCAGTATGTATCTGGTGGTGCATACGGGCAGCCGGCATCTGGGAGAGGAGGTGGCGGAATATTATACGAAGCTGGCCAGCGGTATCCTGAAGGAGCAGGGCAAAGAGGTGCCCTATTATTTGAGTTATCTGGAGAACGGCGCCAGAGAGGCCTATATGGAAGATGTTGAAATCGTTCAGCGCTATGCCCGGCTGAATCGGGAGATCATCGTCAGAGAGATATTGAAGGGGATGAAGTGGAAGGCGGTGGAGCAGTTCTCTGTGGATCATAATTACATTGACGGGGAAGGGATACTCCATAAGGGTTCCATTTCGGCCCGCAGGGGTGAAGGTGTGATCATTCCCGTGAACATGAAAGAAGGAATTCTTTTGGGCTTGGGAAAGGGCAATGAGGAATGGAATCAGTCGGCGCCCCATGGCTCAGGGAGAAGGCTTAAGCGGGAGGACGTAAAGCAGAGGCATACAGTGTCTGAATTCAAGAAGGAAATGAAGGGCGTCTACAGCAGCTGCGTGGGGGCAGAGACGCTGGACGAGGCTCCCTTTGCCTACCGTTCCATGGAGGAGATAGCCGGGCAGATCAAGGACACCGTGGAAATAACGGAAGTATTGCGGCCCCTCTATAGCTTCAAGGCAGGAAGCAGGAGATAGGAGGGACAGTATGATTATTCAGATCAGTGCAGGGCAGGGACCGCTGGAATGTCAGCTGGCGGTGGCAAAGCTGTATGAAGCCCTGAAGAAGGAGTACGGAGATCCCCAAATACTGTCCGCCACCGAGGGTCAGGAAAGAGGGTGCTTTGACTCCATCCGCTTTCAGACGGCCAAGGACTTGAGGGGCCTTGAGGGGACGGTGCTTTGGATCTGCAGAAGTCCCTTTCGGAAGAACCACAAAAGAAAGAACTGGTATGTGGATGTGAGCGTGATCCCGGATATGGCCGGAATTCCTCAGGAAAGGGAATACCGGATAGAAAAGTTCCGCAGCGGGGGGAAGGGGGGACAGAATGTAAATAAGGTAGAGACGGGGGTGCGCGTCATACATGTTCCCACGGGGCTTTCGGCCCAGTCTACGGAGGAGCGCAGCCAGTACCAGAATAGGCAGAGGGCCATGGAGAGGCTGCAGGAAAAGCTGGCAAAGCTGCAGAAAGAGCAGAGGGAGGAGCAGGTCAATGCCGCCTGGAGGGAGCATAGCCGGATTGTCAGAGGAAATCCGGTACGGATCTACGAGGGAGAGCGGTTCATATTGAGGAGGTCAGGAGCGGAGCATGAGGATGCGTCCGGGGAACCGAGACCGTAAGTGGAATCTGAAGAAGCGCTGCCCGGAGGGGCTGAATGGCCAAAGGGGTTTCGGAGGGCCAGAAAAAGGGAGCCTTAATGGAAAGCGGAATGAGGCGGAGATGAAAATAGAGAGAAGGCTGTTGCAGTGTACGCTCATTTCGACTATAATAGTCTAAGGAAGACCAAATAAAATCAACACGAAGGAGAGCATGATTCATGAAACAAGATTTGATTGTCATTCTTGATCTGGGAAGTACGCAGAACACCGTGCTTGCGCGTGAGATTCGCGAGCTGGGCGTGTACAGCGAGATTCATCCTCATGATATAACCCCTGAGCAGCTGAGGGCGCTGCCGAACGTGAAGGGCATAGTGCTGAACGGCGGTGAGAACCGCGTGGTGGACGGCCGGGCGGTGGAAGTGGCGCCCGAGATATATGATCTGGGCTATCCGATGCTGTCTGTGGATTATCCCCAGTCCAAGTGCAATATGCAGCTGGACTGCCTTCCGGACCGGGAGACGCTGAAGGAATTTCTGTTCCAGAACTGCGGTGCGGAAGCAAACTGGAATATGAAGAATTTCATTGAAGATCAGGTGGAGCTGGTTCGGCAGCAGGTAGGGGATAAGAAGGTGCTGCTGGCGCTGTCGGGCGGGGTGGATTCCTCCGTGGTGGCCGCCATGCTGATCAAGGCTATCGGACAGCAGCTGGTGTGCGTCCACGTGAACCACGGGCTCATGCGCAAGAACGAATCCGAAAGCGTGGTGAAGGTGTTCCGGGACGAACTTCATGCAAACCTGATCTATGTGGATGCATCGGAGCGCTTTCTGGGCAAGCTGGCGGGTGTGGCGGACCCCGAACAAAAGAGGAAGATCATTGGCGGCGAATTCATCCGGGTGTTTGAGGAAGAGGCCAGAAAGCTGGAGGGCATCGACTTTCTGGGTCAGGGAACCATCTATCCTGACATCATCGAGAGCGGAACCAAGACGGCGAAGATGGTCAAGTCCCACCACAACGTAGGCGGCCTGCCGGAGGATCTGAAATTTGAATTGGTTGAGCCGCTGAAGCAGCTTTTCAAGGATGAGGTCCGTGCCTGCGGCGTGGAGCTGGGCCTGCCTCATGATATGGTATACCGCCAGCCGTTTCCGGGACCCGGACTGGGAGTGAGATGTCTGGGGGCCATCACCAGAGACCGTCTGGAAGCTGTGCGTGAATCCGATGCCATCCTGCGGGAAGAATTTGCCAAGGCAGGCCTTGACAAAAAGGTATGGCAGTATTTCACGGTGGTGCCTGACTTTAAATCCGTGGGCATGAAGAACAATGCCCGGGTGTTCGAGTATATGGTGATCCTCCGTGCCATCAATACGGTAGACGCCATGACGGCTTCCGTGGAGAAGGTGGACTGGGAGGTGCTGGAGAAGATCACCAACCGGATACTGGTGGAGGTGGAGAACGTGAATAGGGTCTGCTTTGACATGAGTCCCAAGCCTCCCGCAACCATAGAATTTGAGTGATTAAATGGGCTTTGAGAAGCTAGTATTTATGCGGGTCGCAAGCAAATTTGTTTAGGCGCTGGCAACGATTTGGCAACATTTTTCACATCACGCAATAAATAATTACATCATTAGCATAAGAAAACCTTGCTGATATGAAAACTGAATATCGGCAAGGTCTTTTTGCGTTGACAATGAGCCGGATGGACTTGTGGTTGCACAAAAGTTCATTTGGCGAATGTCCGTTTCGATTTTCTGAAATTCTTCCATGGATGCACTTGCGCATCCGTTAAGCATATCGGATAAGGTCATGGAGCAGAGCGGCACCATGGGCTGATTGCAGGAGAAAGCGTCTGATTTGGGGCGTGGCGGTTGCTATGCCCTATATTTTATAGTGGAAAATAGAGGGTAAGGGAGGTATAATTAAAAGGTCAATTTGGGGATGACAGAGGAAAGGCATAGACAAATTCAATTTGAGGAGAAGAAGTGAATATGGAAAAATGGGATGCTTATGATTCTAATTTTAAGAAAATAGATGGGAAAATACTTATCAGAGGTGAAGAAAAAGATATTCCCGATGGAGTATATCATTTGGTATGTGAGATTTTAGTGAAACATACTGACGGGAGTTATCTGTTGATGAAACGAGATTATAGAAAACACTATGGTGGAATGTGGGAAGCGACAGCAGGAGGGAGTGCCTTGATTGGAGAAACTCCGTTGCAATGTGCTATCAGAGAACTTAAAGAGGAAACTGGAATCGAAACGTCGGCATTAACAAAAGTGGGTACAGAATTTAATGATAAAACACATTCTTTGTATGTGGAGTTTTTATGTGTTACAAATTGGGAAAAGACAAACATACAAATGCAGGACGGTGAAACAATTGATTATAAATGGGTTAATCGAGAAGATTTGATTGCTATGAGTAAGAATGAATTGGTTACAGAGAGAATGCAAAAGTATATTGATGAATTGAAATAAATTCGATTTTTTCCCATTTACTCGTGAATATATGAAAAGGATTTGTAAATTATCATATATTTCATAAATTTCGCACCAGTGGTGCGAGAGATGGAGATGCATATGGAAAAGTTACAATCAAGTCTCCCAGCAAATGAATAGCTTGTTTTTTAAGGATTTTGAAAAGGCAGAAATCAGGGAATTAGAACAGTATCTTGACCGCATTGTTACCAACTTGGAGCAAGCGGAACAAGCATTAAAAAAAGGAAAGGATGTACATGATGGCAAAGGTAAAAACTAAGATTGGTAATGATTACTGTCCGCAGGCGTTATTTCTTTATGGCACAAAACAGGAAGATGGGCAGCCCCATTTTGGTCTTTTCTGCTGGTTTGGATATTATTGTTCTTCAGAGGGACTGGGGGTAATGGCTTGTATAGGTGAGGAAAAACAGACCAAGGATTTGATACGCAAAAATGGTGTGTTTTCAGCTAACCTCGTATCTGAACAGCTGCTGCCTTTGGCAGATTATTATGGCTGTACCTATGGCAGAACCACGCCTGATAAGATGAAGCGCCTGCCTACTGCAGAGTGGGGACAAGTGCTGGATGTGCCAACCATTGCAGAAAGCCCTGTCAGCTTTGAGCTGGAAGTGAAAAAAGCAATCCCTATGGGAGATGGATCAGATATTTTTCTCTGTTTAATCCGTAATGTAACTCAGGACGAACAGCTGCTGGATACAGCGATTCCCTTTACAGAAAGACTGATGCAGGCTGCTCCGGTATTAGCCCCGGGCGGCGAAACCTATTCTTCCATTGATGGAAGATATCTCGGAAAATGGGGAGAACCTATGAAAAATATGGCTAACACCAAAGAATAGCTGTATAATACAGACGCATTTTGGAAGAACGGGCTACAAAGGTCTTGGAATGATTTAATCCCTCCCGAATTGGGAGGGATTAAATTACCGCTTATAGGCTGAAGCCAAGAATGCTGCGAAAGGGGAAACTGCTGATTCCCGGTGGATTTTGAAGTCTATACGGTTGCATTCATGGTTTTTCCTTTCAAATTATTTTGCTTTTTGTTTTTTCAAAACTATTCCGCATACAATTACCGCTGCAAAAAAGATAAAGATTAGATACCATAGATTTTCAAAGCAAAATCCATTATCCAACATCAAGCGGTATCCCCAAGAGGCTGGGAAAATTAGTCCTATCGTTTCTAAAAAATCGGGCAGAAACTCAACGGGAAACATGATCCCCGAAAGCATAATTGAGGGTAAAAATATCAATTGCGCTGCCATTGTCAGCTTCGCTTGATTTTTTACCGTCAATCCTAAAACGCTTCCAATGCTTAACGACACAATCATGTATATAGCAAGTGCAGGAAAGAAAAGCGGAAGTTGTGTCGGCAAAGATGCTTCAAATAGAATAGGAGCAAGCAGCACTATCACAGCACAGGCAATCATCAAATGAACAAATGCCGAAAGGAACATGGTAACAAGTCCTAAACAGATAGGTACTCCGTTTGCTTTATAACCCTTTTTTATGTCACTTCCGTAAGTTTCAGTCAACGACGGCGGTAATCCAATAAATGCCCCCATTGAAACACACATTACAATCATAGATTGTATCAGCGTGCTTCCCATTTCGGGCATAACGGAGGTAAAAATACCGCCCATAAGAAGAAAGAAAATAAGCGGAACGATATAGCAGGTAATTAAGAGGGACTTGCTTCGTAGATCCAGTTTCCACTGTAACGCTACACCATATAAAAAACCGTTCATTCTGTTTCTCTCCTTGCCATTTCGATAAAATGCTGTTCAAGTGTACCACGGTCAACTTTAATATCCAATATATGAATTTCTTTTTGCCTTAAATCATGAAGCAGGGAAATCAAAGTATCCTCAATATTATCTGTTTCAAAAGTGCTGTTCCCTTGCCTCGTTTTGACATGGATAAAATACTTTTCCCCAATCTTATCAGTCAGCTCTGCGGCTGTGCCGCAAAAGGCAATATTCCCGTTGCTCAAAATCGCAATGCGGTCACATAGGTTTTCCACTTCTGCCATATCGTGACTTGCCAAAACAATGGTTTTCCCCCGTGACTTGAGTTTACGAATTTGCTCGTGAAGTGAAACCCTGCCCAGAGCATCGAGCCCCGCAGTGGGCTCATCGAGAAAAACAATATCCGGATTACCGATAAGTGCAAGGGCAAGATGCAATCGCCTTTTTTGTCCTGTGGATAGTTGGATGTACTGTTTCTTCGTGGTTTCTTGAATGCCAAGAGCGTTAAGCATAGTGAAATCAATCTTTGTCTTGTTCCATTTTGAAAATAATCTGACTGCCTCCATGGGTTTGATATGGGCGGGTAAAGAGGATGATTGCAGCTGAATCCCCATTTTCCCGTTCACTGCAATTGTACCGTTATCATATTTTCTCAAACCCTCAATACATTCAAGGGCTGTGGTTTTCCCTGCACCATTTACACCAAGCAGAGCGAAAATTTCTCCCTTTTCAATTTCAAGATCAAGTCCATTGAGAACAATGCTGTTTCCATAGCTTTTCTTTAATCCACGAACTTGTACTGCAGCATTCATCATTCCACCCCCTCAAACGGATTTTCTCCAAGTCTTGAAAAGTAGATCTGCAAAGCCGGCTCTAAATAGTCGTTTGCAATTTTTTGTCTTTCTTCCCAAGCATTTGCAGCGGTATCGATATTTCCGATCTCCATCAACTTCGGAAGCATACTCATATCGCCGTTCGTAAATTCCGTAATCAATCCCCAATACTCTTTGACAATTCGTTGGCATTCCTCGCTTTCAGGGGACACAGCTGCATTTTGAAGTTCTATGATTTCATCGCTCAAACGGTTAAATCTATTCATAAAATTCAAACCGCTTTCCTTATCAAACCGATTACGGATATGGTCGAGGGTATCGTCATCAAAACGCTTAATGAGATAATAAGAGTCGTTTTTCATTTGCAGATTGACAATAATATCGGCATACTTCTTGAAATTGACTGTCTGCATTTGTAAGACTTCTTCCTTTAACTGTTCGATTGCTGTCAAAGAAGCAGTCAGCTGTTCTATTTTCTCTTGTATGGCATCTGCCTGCTCGGTAAGGGCGGCTGCCACGTCAGTGGGTGTTTCTAAGGAGATCAAGCGATGCTTTATATCATCCAGAGAAAACCCCAATGATTTCAAAGATATAATTTGATGAAGTATCACTAAATCTTTATCTGTGTAAAGTCTTCGCCCGCCTTCACTTTCTGCCGAAGGGGATAACAAACCTTCCTTGTCATAGTATTGCAATGTGCGGACAGTAACTCCTATTTTCTTTGCAGCCTCTCCGACTGTCATAAACCCAAGCGGTATGCTTCTGTGTTTTGCCATAATTGCCTACCTCCCTATGAATATTATACCTCATTACGTTACGTCATAAACAAGGCCTTTTTCAAAAAATTTGCGGCAGAGATTTCTCCCTGCCGCCATTTTTGCGTATGCATTAGTGGGGTGTGGCGGTTGCTGTGCCCTATCTTTTTGTGGAAAATGGAGATTAGCTGTGGTATAATCAAATAGGTAAATCGTAGAAAGCGGGGATGGAAACGATGGAAACGATGGAAACGATGAAAACGCTGAAGGACTATATGGCAATCTCTTATGGGATTGAGGCTGAGGAGGGCATGATATGAAGATAATAAACAGAGATATAGACAGCGGAAAACCCTTTGACTGGGGGAAAACTTCTTTAGATTATGCCAAGTTCCGTGATATTTACCCGCAAGAGTTTTATCAAAAGATTGTTGACCGTAAATTATGCGTGAAGGGACAAGCTGTTCTTGATATTGGAACAGGAACGGGAATTCTTCCCAGAAATATGTACCGGTATGGGGCGAAATGGACGGCTGCGGATATTTCAGAAAACCAAATCGAGCAAGCGAAAATTCTCTCAAAGGGTATGGATATAGAATACCATGTCGTATCCACAGAGGATATAAGTTTTCCTGATAGCTCTTTTGACGTCATTACAGCATGCCAGTGTTTTTTCTATTTCAGCCATGAAACTGTTATGCCTAAGTTATACCATATGCTTAGACCGGAGGGAAGCCTTCTTGTTTTATATATGGCATGGCTGCCGTTCGAGGATAAGGTTGCAGGAGCCAGTGAAAAACTTGTGTTAAAATATAATCCCAATTGGAGCGGCGCAGGAGGAACGAAGCATCCAATAGACATACCGGACTGTTATAAAGAAAATTTTGAGCTTGTCCATCATGAAGAATTTACTCTGAAAATACCCTTTACCCGTGAAAGCTGGAACGGAAGAATGAAGGCCTGCCGTGGAATCGGCGCGTCACTTACCGAAAAAGAAATTTCGATGTGGGAACAAGAGCATATGACGCTCCTTGGACAAATTGTGCCGAATGAATTTGACATTTTACATTATGCTGCTATTGCAGAGCTTAAAAAGCATTAAATGCCATTGGCTAAATTGCAAATTGCTATGCAGAGTAAGCTGTGTTATAATCATTTTGCGGCAAAAGAAAAAGGATTTGTTAATGAGCGAGAGTGCGGCAGGTAGTCATGGAGGATTACCTGCCCTTAACAGCTAAGGCACAGAAAATTAAACGGGAGCAGTATAATTATATATAAATTGAGAAATGGAGGGTATTCAAAGATGGTAGAGTACAGTGCTCAAAACAAAAAGGCATGGGAATACAATGCGTATGAGTTCTGGGTGAAACAGGCAGGCACGCCGGCTGAACGGGCAAAAAAGGACTTGGAAAATCCGATAGGGATGTTGAAAAAGTATTCTGATTATTTTGATACCTACAAAAATTTAAGAGTGGCAAACATATGCGGTTCCTGCGGAAAGAAGGCAGTTCCTTTGGCGATTCTGGGAGCGGAAGTCACTGTTTTTGATATTTCAGAGGATAACAAGAAATATGCGCTAGAGGTTGCGGCTGCCGCAAAAGTTGATCTGAATTTTGAAGTGTGTGATATACTGGAAATTGATGTGGAGAAATACGGAAATTATTTTGATGTAGTGTTTATGGAGGGAGGAGTATTACACTATTTTCATGATATAGATGAATTTATGGGTATTATGTATTCACTATTGAAAGACAATGGAAAAATGATATGCAGCGATTTTCATCCTTTTACAAAGATATCAGATATATTGAATTTAGAACAACCAACCATGAGTTATTTTTCAAAAGAAATTTTTATGGGTGAAATGGCACATGCTCGCTTTTATGAAGAAGACGTCCGGGAGCAGCTGCCTAAATGCAGCTATAGAAAGTATACAATCAGCGAGATTATCAATTCGGTCATAAACTGTGGTTTTACGCTAAGAAAGTTTGACGAACATCCTGCATGGACAAATGAAAAGATACCGGGAGAATTTACCATTGTAGCCACCAAACAATAACTTTCAGATCCTATGTGGAAAACGGGAATCAATACTTATCTGAACAGTGAATATCTATTTGAACATTTGACGAGGCGCCGAAAAGAAGGGGAAGCTTATATGACAATCAGAGTCGGAAGTAATGAAGAAAAGGAATTTATTTTATCAAAATATCCTTATACTGCTCAGGTGATGCGTTCAGGAGGCAGCTTGGTTGTTGCTGCAAAGGGAGAGTCCATACTGGGGTTTTCATGGTCATTCAGAAGAGAAATTCCGGCTGCGGTGGGCAAGACAGAGGAATACATTAATGTCATTGAAGTCTTTGACGCCCAACAAAGATGCAGGGGAATCGGCAGCCTGATCGTGAAAAAGTGCATAGAAATGGCGAGGGAAAATCAATGCTATCAGGTAAGGGCATACTGTGATATAAACAATCTGCCCTCTCATATGCTGTGGGTAAAGAACGGATTTACCGTGTCGCCGGTGAAAATGGAGAACGGGCAAATTGTGGGTTCATATGTTGCGTACAAGCTATAAGCCCGGTTAGAAACACCCTTAGCTTCGGCCAGAGGCGGAAGGCTGGGGGTGTTTTTTGGCATTGTACCTGATTGAGGAAGAGGGTGTGTCTGCTAAAGATATTTTTCCATAATGAAATTGGTCAAAGAGACATTCGATCTGATTACCTGCTGTTCCTTGATTATTTCATAGCCTCTATGAAGAAAAAAAGGCTTTGCTGTGATGGAGGCATGTGTGGTTATTTTGGCTATCTGAAAGGCGCATTCCAGCCTATCGCACAGGGCGGCGGCAATCCCTTGGCGCTGATAGTCCCTGTGGACGTACAGCCTATCTAGGTAGCCGGTTCTATCGATATCCCCGAACCCCGCTATGATACCGTTTTTTATGGCGATGAGGGAAAAGTGCTCGGATAAAGACAAGTTCCATTTCTCCATGTCCAACTTGCCGGTAGCCCAGACGTTGAGCTGTTCGTCTGTATAATCTTTGGCATTTACAGAATGGACAGTTTGGTAAAAGAGTTCCGCTAATTGTTTACAGTCCTCAGGAAGATATTTTCTGATAATCATATTTCTTTTCGCTTGCCAATCTGACTTGGTTAGTCCTATAGTTTCACAATGGATCTGGCCGATAGTTGGGGGCATCTTCAAAATACTCCGGAATAGAATTATACACTATTTTCTCCGTCTTGGGAAATGGTTTTTAGCCCCTTCCTTTATTAAAAGAGCTTCCATCCGACCGGCCCGCAATTCCCATGCGCTTTATGCTATAATGTTTCATGGGACAGAAAGAATCCGGAAAAATTCCAACTGCCTTTTGGCAGAGGAAGAGGGAGATGCGATTGAAAAAGGGGTTCACTCGTGATATGATACTGAATGAGAAGAACGGTGGCTTGACGAGCGGATCTATGCTGTGTTTGACGATAGGGCAGACGGCGCTTTGAAGCGGGCGGAGCCGCTGAGGCAGGCCGGGAGGCGTGAAGATGAATTTCATTGATTTGTTTGCAGGCTGCGGGGGACTGAGCGAGGGCTTTTATCGGCAGGGCTTCCGTGCGCTTGCCCATATTGAGATAGATCCGGTAGCCTGCAGAACCCTGCGGACCCGAATGAGGCATTATGGGTACGAGGATGTGGAGGGGGCGGTTCTGGAGCTGGACATCACGGGGGAAGATGTGATCCCCAGACTGGAGCAGGCGGTGCAGGGGCGTCAGGTTGACATCATCATAGGCGGGCCGCCCTGTCAGGCTTATTCCAGTCTGGGAAGGGCCAAGGACGACAACGGCATGCAGGATGACCCCAGAAACTATCTGTTTGAGAGCTATGCCAGAGTGCTGAATCACTTCAGGCCCAAGCTCTTTGTGTTTGAAAATGTCACCGGTATGCTGACGGCCAAGATCGGCGGGGAGCATATCGTGGACAAGGTGGCAAGGGCGCTGGGGGAGAATTATAAGGTTCGGCTGGATCCTGCCCTGAATGTACTCAACTCCGCTAACTATGGAGTGCCCCAGATCAGGAAGCGGGTCATTATCATAGGAGTCAGAAGGGACATACCCATGGAGCCGGAGGAAATTTATGCAGGAATCAAAAAGACCCATTACGATCCTGAGATGCCCAGTGAGGAGCGGGGAGAGCTGGAAAGATATGTCACTGTCAGGGATGCCATAGGAGAGCTGCCCCCGCTTCTTCCCGGTCAGGGGGAGCCGGAGGTGGAGTTTGTGTCGGAGAGGGGCAACGAATTCTTGAGGAGAATCCGGGGGCCGGAAGACAAAAAACTCAGGGATCATGTGGCCAGAGGGCACAATGACATGGACGTTCAGCGGTATCGGGCCATGAGCGGCAATCATTGGACCTTTCAGGAGCTGCTGGAGAGAAGGCCGGATCTGGGCCACGAAAGGCCCAGAGTCTTCGGGAACAGTTATGTGGTGCAGTGGTGGGATCTGCCGTCAAAAACCATCATTGCCCATTTGTACAAGGACGGGAACCAGTTCATCCATCCGGACAGCATACAGGGCAGAACCTTTACGGTGCGGGAGGCGGCAAGACTGCAGTCATTTCCTGACGACTTCGTCTTTGAGGGCTCCAGAACGGACCAGTTTAAGCAGGTAGGGAATGCCGTGCCGCCGCTGTTGGCAGAGGCCATCGCAGGATGTGTGAGGGAAAAGCTGGAGATGTTGGAGGCGGAAGATGATATTTAAGGCGGTAGGCAGGCTTCGGAGCAAGGGGGAGAAGGCCTTCTTCACGGAACAGATTCAGGTGTACAGACGGCTGGTGGAGGTCTTCTGCGAAAAGAACGGGCTGGAGCTGAAGGCGGAGGAACAGGAAGGCTATGCCGCAGAATTGATAGACATGGGCGTGATAGAGGATGAGGAGGGGCTGGGGGAGCTGAAGACATTCCTCGGGGCGGATTACGGACGCTTTCAGGAGGCGGTGAATTTTGTCATTGCCAATGGGAGTCTGGTGGAAGATCTGGTGGACAAGCTTTCCAATGCAAAGAGAAGGCTGAGGCAGTCTGCGGCGGAGAGGGAAGGGGGCCTTTCGCTGGTGGACTTCTTCTGCGGCGCAGGAGGCTTAAGTCTGGGCTTTGCGCAGGAGGGATTCCGCGTGAGGCTGGCCAACGACATAGAGGATGTGTGCGTCCAGACCTATAAATACAACCACCCGGAGCTTCCCTCCTGCAAGTTGATTCAGGGGGATATCAAGGAGATCTTGGACGATATCGGCAGCTACATAGACAGAGACATTGATGTGGTGGTAGGCGGACCTCCCTGTCAGGGTTTCAGCGAAGCCAATAGACAGAGGGTGATTGACGAGCCCAGAAACAAGCTGTACAAATATTTTGTGGGGGCGGTGGAACGGATCGCGCCCAAGGTAGTGGTGATGGAGAACGTCAAGGGCATGCTGAAGGTGGCGGGCCAGGTGGTGGAGGATTATGAGAGACTGCGGATCCACAAGGGGGGCAAGGTCTATTCCTATAAGGTGGACTATCAGATATTGAATTCGCAGGATTTCGGGGTGGCACAGAGCCGGGAGCGTCTGATCTATATCGCGGTGCGGGATGATGTGGTCAGAGAAAAAGGGATTTCCCCGGCGGATATTTTTGCCGGAATCCGGGAGGAATGTCAGGGGGGCAGGAGGTATATCCTGATGGATGCGCTGAAGGATATCAAGCCGTTAGAGGCGCCCCGCATCAAGAATCAAAACGAAATAGACAGTCCTGTCAGCGGGAAGAAGATTGACGTGAATCATTTTGAAGACAGCGAGAACGAGTATCTGGACAAGATCAATCAGGGCAGGAAGATTCCCTATGTCTTCAACCACAAGGCCAGATACTGCAGCGACGTGAATTATGAGATATACAGAAGGCTGGAGCAGGGGGACGACGCCACCGACGAGAAGGTCAGGGACATCATGCCCTATGCCCATCGGAACCATTGTTTCAAGGACAAATATTACAAGCTCTACGCGGACAGGCCCTGCAGAACCATTACGGCCCATCTAAAGATGGATTGCCATTCGCACATACATCCCTATCAGGTGAGGGCCCTGACGCCTAGAGAGGCGGCCAGAGTGCAGTCTTTTCCGGATGACTATCTGTTCTGGGGCGCCTATCTGAAGACGTATATGCAGATAGGGAACGCAGTCCCCGTGATGATGGCCAGAGGAATCGCCAGAGTGGTGAGGGAGTGTCTGGAGCGGCAGGGGGAATAGATACGGCCCCAAGGAAGGGAAAGGAACGTCAGCGGGTTGTGAACATCAGCACAACGGGACGCGAGGGGCAGCAGGAGAGCGTGTATGCCCCGCGGCAGGGCGTACAGTGGCCGGGATGCAGATGGCGGTGAAGAGCGCTGCCATAGGAAGGAGGCGCCGTGAAGATCGTCCAATTGATAAAGAAGCTTAACAATACAGAGCTGGGGAAGGGCGGAACCCACGATTATTATGTGCTGGTTCCCGCAGAGCTTGATATCTCCGATATTTTTCCTGCGCCGGACGTCCCCGTGAGATTTACGGACAAGCATACCTTTGAAAGGGTTGTGGCCAGAAATACAGTGAGCAGGGAGAAGCGGATCGTGGGTCTGGGACAATATTATAGGGCTAAGGGGCTTTCGGCGGGAGATGAGATCGCTTTTGAGAAGAGGGCTTGGCCCGGACATGAGGAATACTATGTGAGCGTCAAGCACAATAGGGATGCGCTGGTGTTTCAGAGGTATGCGCACGGCTTCGAGATCTTGGCCCCGGAAAGGCTTCCGGTTTTCCGGATGGCTGCGGAGGAGGCCCTGCAAAAGGTGGAGATCTTGTCTCTGCGGACGGAAAAAAAGAGGCGGGATTCGCCGGAGGCCACGGAATTTTATGATATTCGCATTGACGGGGTGAGCATTCTTGACGCCTATGCCGCCAAGGGGATCGGAGAGATCCGGATAGAGGGCGGCAAGGTGCGCAGGTCGGAGTTCTATGGCTGGAAGAAATACGTGTTCCAAGAGGAGGAGTTTGGATGAGGGATTATTATATTTTGTCAGTGGATTCGCTGGTGGACAGCTTTTCCATGATAGATGCAGCCAAAGAGTTCGTGCTTTCGGTCAGCGCCCGAAACGGGAATGAAACGCTGTCTCGCTTCAAGGCGGGAGATCAGGTGCTGGTATATAGGAGACAGCCCGTGGGAAGGGTGAATGTGCTTCTGGAAGCCAGAGGTCTCGCATTGGGGAGGTTCCTTTTTGCAAAGAAGCTGGAGGTTGCAGGCGGGGTGCAGGCCTTGGAGGTTTCCGCGGAGGATCTGGAGCAGGCGGACGTGATACCGATAGCGGAGTCTGTGTTTTTGGATATCTATAGGCGAATGGTAAGCGGAGTCCTTCCTGAAGAGCCGCTGCAGCGGGACGAGGCTGCGGAGAGGCTTACGGGGGGAGACAACATTCTTTTATATGGGGTTCCGGGTGTGGGAAAGAGCTATGAGATACGGCAGAAGTATTGTGATGACCCGAACCGTATTGTAAGAGTGGTATTTCATCCTGACTATACATATTCGGATTTTGTGGGGCAGATTCTGCCCATCCTGAGTGGAGATAGGCTGACATACGACTTTGTGCCGGGGCCGTTTACCAACGTGCTGGAGAAGGCCTATAGCTGCCCGGACAAGGAGATTTATCTGTTGATAGAGGAAATCAATCGGGGGAACGCGCCGGCCATATTCGGGGAATTGTTCCAGCTGCTGGATCGGAAGTCCGAGGACGGCGGATATGCGTCTGAGAAATGGGGCGAAAGCGAGTATGGGGTGGTTAATTATGACATTGCCAGAATAGTATATGAGGATGAGAGGCAGGAGATCCGCATTCCGTCCAACATGTGGATTTTGGCCACAATGAATACTTCGGATCAGAATGTATTTCCTCTGGATACGGCGTTCCAGAGGAGATGGAACATGCAGCACATCAAAAACGATATCATGGGGGCCGGCCATGCCCATGAGAAAATTCAGGGTTCTGAGATAGAATGGGGAGCATTTGCCATGACGGTGAACGGGCTGGTGACGGATAGGGGCCGGGACATGGCAGGATCGGAGGACAAACGTCTGGGGGCTTATTTTGTCAGGCGCAGCCAGCTGGCTGCGGACAAGTTTCCCGAAAAGGTGCTGAAGTATCTGTGGGACGATGCTTTCCGCATGGATAGAGAGACCGTATTTCAGGATCGGTTCCGGTCGTTGGAGGACGTGATCGAGGCATACGAAAAAACAGACGAAGATAAGCTGGAAGCCGTTTTGCAAAGAGAGGTCTTCCGCAAGATGCGCAGTTTCATGCAGGAGGAAACGGGAGATGGAGGAGCATCGGGGAGAGCGGACGGTAGAGCTTAAGGGTAGGGGACTTGGCAGAGAGCGGACAGAGAAGCTTAGGGATAGGCATCTTCGGGGGAGCGGACAGAGAGATATAGGAGACTTGGGGAGAACAGACAGAGGAGCTGTATATGGCTAGGGCGGGGATCAGAGATAGATGCAGGGTGGATGTGAGCGAAAATGAAGATTCATTCGTAGGTATCAGGCGCGGGACGGACGAGATCAGTGTTCAGTTCCCTCTTGGTTTTCGAGTTTCTTCTGATGATAAAGAGCTTCGGAGGGACATTCTTCTTCTGCTGTCCGCCATCGGAGGGACTACGGCAAAGAGGGAGTCGAAGCTTCCTGGTCTGGCAGGACAATACAGTATGACGGCATTTCCGATTCAGGCATATGTGGCGGTTGCGCAGGATTTCTTTTCCAGAGGGTATTACCGGGAGAGCGAGACGGTTACTGGGGTCGGGAGACGGGGAAAGATTCATTGGGGCAGGACCATTAAAAATAGGAAGGCTTTTGAACAGGACGGAAATCTGTTTTATCTTGATTTCATTACGAGGGAAAACACCGTCAGCGAGAATCAGCTTATAACATTGATCCATGAATACTGCGTGTATGAGAGCCTTTCCAAAATCGGCTGGCTCTTTACCGAAAAGCTGCCGCCGCGGCCTAGACTGCAGTACCACGAGAGACTGTTCCGAGGGGTTCTTACGGACAAGCTTTCCCACGCCTTCAATGACAGGAATCGGCGGCTGTTTCGGGATATGCTGGCCATAGTGGAATATCAGGGGAACGAGGAAGCTCCGCGGCGCTTCAGATACGGAACCTACCGGTTCGAGTATGTCTGGGAGGCGCTGGTGGACAGAGTATATGGCATAGATGACAAGAAGGATTATTTTCCGGGAACAGAGTGGAGGATAGGAGGCTCTGTCCATGGCAATTCCCGGCTGGAGCCGGACACTATCATGATTCACCAAGGGGGCGTCTATATTTTGGATGCAAAGTATTACAAATTTGGATTAACCGGAAAGCCCAAGGATCTTCCGGGCTCCTCCTCCGTCAGCAAGCAGATCACCTATGGGGAATATGTGGCGGAAAAGGTGGTAAATGAGGAATGGTTTAGGAGGAAGCATGGGGAGGGTTTTCAGGTGTACAATGCTTTTCTGATGCCGTTTCAAGGGGCGGATGAAAGGCAGGACGGGGGCGTGGCAGTGATGAAGGCGGGGCAGGCGCTGAGCTGGTGGAAGGACAATGACAGATCCTACGAGAAGGTGCAGGGGATTCTGGTGGACACGAAGGGGTTGATGAAGATTGCCGTGAGACAAGACCGGGAAGAGATGGCAAGCTTGGCAGAGTGCATCCGCAGAGAGCCGGAGTGAGAACGGACAGAGGAAGGTAAGGTTCTGTGGGAAGGGGCTTTATTAAGGAATTATAAAATTTGTCTCAAAAAGTATTAATTTTACGCATGTCCTCTTGCAAAAGAATACGTGAAATCGTATATTAGCCTTGTACAATAGGTCTGATGCTTGCAATGGAGGAAGAGAAAATGACAAAAGCAGAAATTCTGAAGAAGGAAATATTGAAGCAGTACCGCAGTGTGCGCCAGTTTGCCCTGCAGATGAATATCCCTTATAGTACATTGGTTACGGCGCTGGAGCGTGGCATAGAGGGAATGGCCTATGGAACCGTAATTAAGATGTGCGATAAGCTGAGTCTGAATCCTGTGGATTTCACATCCTTGGAGAGAGATGCCTGTCTGGGCGTGCAGCTGTTGGAGAATCGCGTGATGCAGAACTATGTGAAGCTGAATCAGGCGGGGCGGGATAAGGTTCTGGATTTGATGGACGATTTCTGCCAGATCGACAAGTACAAGGCGAAGGGAAAAAGGGGCAAAAAGGACAGCGAGCAGAACTGACGAAAACGGGAATGTGGGCTGGAGCGAAGGGCTTGAAGGGGACAGGGCAGAGAAAGGGAAAATATGAAAAAAGGCTTCCGGCAGGAAGCCTTTTTGAGTGTCTATCATTAAAAATATCCGTCGAACATCATTCCGGTATAATCGCTGGTCACGTAAGGGTTAATGAAATTGCGGCCGGGATTCTTATACGCTACCATAACCCGCTCCACATAGTCCATGGGATTCAGGGAAATCTGGTTGCTTTTGCGCAGCAGCATATTTGAGAAATTCTTCAGGTAGCCGAAGGTCTCGTTGATGTCGTCTGACTGAGAGGCAGTCTCCCGCAGCGTATCCTTGTCAACGGCCAGCGTGCCGTCGTTTTCCAGATTCAGGCCCATGGATTCCATGGACTCGCCGTACACGGAGGCGATCCCCTTCATCTCCTTCACCAGCTGGCGGCTTCTGGTCTGGGTCTCCAGATAGGAAGTGGCAGCCCTCACGAAGTCATTATAGCCTCCTATTAAATGGTAGACATTGTCCGTAAGAGATTCCACATCCGTCTTTAGGCCTATGCGCAGAGGCGTATCGTCCACGCTGACTCCCTTCAAGGAGATGTCGAAAAGCTTGTCATAGGAGAAATGATTTGCAGGGGAAGAATGCTTCTCGCCATTGATCAGAAAGCTTGCATTGGACGGATCCCTGCTGGTATAGTCGAGGCCGAAGTATTCCACGGTTCCCGATGTCTTGCTGGTGTGGTTGTCACTGACCGTAAATATCTGCTCTCTGCCGAATGCAAGGCCGGTGGCTTCCGAGGTCAGCCGCAGGGAAGAGCGTCCCTCCGATTCTGCCAAAGAGGCTCTGATGCCGATATCGGAATTGTTGATCAGCCGAACCAGTCTCTCCTGCACGTCTCTATTGGATTCGGACTCTCCCACGGAGAACTGGAATTCATAGTTCATGTCGTTGATATTGATATCGAAGGAATAGGTGTCCGGTGCCAGAGAGGCCTTGCTGCTTCCGGGAAGAAACAATCCCAGATTCTCCTGAGTGGACGCCAGTGACAGAACCTCCAGCGTAAGCTCCGGTATGTGGCCGGAAGGGTTTTTGGGCCCGATGTAGGAGGCGGTGGCCACTTCCTCGTTCGTAGAGTAAGCGTTCTTCTTGCTGAATAGGCCCTCCCTCTCCAGTCCGCCCAGCTGGGCGATGGTATTGCGCAGTTCTCGGGCATTTTCCTTCAAATCGATGGCGTATTTCTGTGTATCTTTGCTGGTAGTGGGCAGATACCAGGGTTCGTCCTTGCTCAATTTGACAATGGAATTGTACACGTTGCGAAGCTCGCTCTTTTTGTGTGTGTCGTAGCGAGTCAGCGGCTTCGGCATATATGATGTAAGATAGTTGTTATAGACCGTGTTCATGACGGCGCCCATTGTCATGCCTCCTTTCAACTTAATAGAGTCGAAACAATGTCCTTTTGTTTCGATATTATACCATGATTTCGTGCGCTCTAGCGCACATGGAATCAGAAAGTCGAAACAATGTCCTTTTGTTTCGATATTATACCACATTCATAGGGCGGAAACAAGTGGCAGACGGGGAAAAAAGAGGAAAAATAGGAGACGCGGAAGTTAAAAAACTGTTGACGAGTACCGGGAAATATGCTATAGTGTGATAGCGAGATGAGATGTCAGGTCTTTTTTTTATGCTTAAAATTTATCATATACAAGGCGAGAGACAAGGAGCCTGAAAAACACGTGGAGGTAGCGAAATGCGTACAAAAATCACATTAGCTTGTACCGAGTGCAAGCAGCGTAACTACAATACGACCAAGGATAAGAAGACGCATCCTGAGAGAATGGAGCTTCGGAAGTATTGCAGATTCTGCAGGAAACATACACCGCACAAGGAAACCAAATAAGTAGAATTTGGGGAAAGGTATGGTCAATATGGGAGATTCTGCGGAAAAGAAGGAACGCCCCAGCTTCGCCAAAGGGGTGAAGTCAGAATTCAAGAAAATCATTTGGCCGGACAGAAAGGCTACCGTTAAGCAGTCCATAGCGGTGGTTGCTATCTCGGTTACGGTGGGCGTCATTATTGCGATTCTGGATCTGATCGTGAAATATGGCGTGAGCTTCATCACATCAATTTAAGGCGAGGGTGATTGTATGGCAGAGGCGAAATGGTATGTGGTTCATACCTATTCGGGATATGAAAACAAGGTCAAAGCCAATATCGAGAAGACCATTGAGAACAACAAGCACCTTGCGGAGCAGATTCTTGAGGTGAGGGTTCCGCTGCAGGATGTGGTCGAGCTGAAGAACGGCGCTAGAAAAACCGTTCAGAAGAAGATGTTTCCCGGCTATGTGCTTCTCAATATGGAGATGAATGACGATACTTGGTATGTGGTTCGCAACACCCGGGGCGTCACCGGATTCGTGGGGCCGGGAAGCAAGCCGGTGCCTTTGACGGAAGCGGAGATGAAGCCTCTGGGGATCAAGACGGAGAACGTTTCCGTGGACTTCGTGGAGGGAGACAGCATTTCCGTTGTGGCAGGTATCTGGAAGGATACCGTGGGGATTGTGCAGAAGCTTGACTACAATAAACAGACGGCCACCATCAATGTGGAGCTGTTCGGCAGGGAGACGCCTGTGGAGATCAGTTTTGCGGAGGTCAGGAAGCTTTAGTCCCAAGCCCCATTTCGATTTTGACTTGGTATTTTCTGCTCTGGTGGGCAGTGGAATACGTGCGGCTTTCGCCGCAGAAAAGTGGGAGCAGGCTGCAAGGAAGAAAATCAGCCTGCGCCGAGGCGCTGTTGCCGCCGTCAGGTTCGGGCTCGGCGACGACAGTTTTACCACATTTAAGGAGGTGCCAAAATGGCAAAGAAAGTAACAGGTTACATTAAATTACAGATTCCTGCCGGCAAAGCGACGCCGGCTCCGCCGGTAGGCCCTGCGCTTGGACAGCACGGCGTGAACATCGTAGAGTTCACGAAGCAGTTCAATGCAAGGACGGCTGACAAGGGCGACACCATCATTCCGGTAGTGATTACCGTATATGCGGACAGAAGCTTCAGCTTCATCACGAAGACTCCTCCCGCTGCAGTGCTGCTGAAGAAGGCCTGCAATCTGAAGTCGGGCTCAGCAACGCCCAACAAAACGAAGGTCGCCACTATTTCTCAGGAAAAGCTCAGAGAGGTTGCGGAGCTGAAAATGCCGGATCTGAATGCGGCATCTATCGAGGCTGCCATGAGCATGATGGCCGGAACTGCCCGCAGCATGGGGATTACGGTTGAAAAGTAATACACCCATCAAAAAATAGAATTGGGAGACAATGAAATTTGTCGTTTGAACCTAGGAGGTATGAGAATGAAACATGGTAAGAAATATAATGAGGCAGCCAAGCTTGTAGACCGCACAGTGCTGTACGAGCCGGGTGATGCCATTGCTCTGGTAAAGAAGGCTGCAACGGCAAAATTTGATGAAACCGTGGAAGTACACATCCGCACGGGCTGCGACGGAAGACATGCGGAGCAGCAGGTTCGCGGAGCGGTTGTCCTGCCCAACGGAACGGGCAAGACCGTCAAAGTACTGGTGTTTGCAAAGGGCGACAAGGTGAATGAGGCCGAGGCGGCCGGCGCAGATTATGTGGGCGGCGACGAGCTGATTCCTAAGATCCAGAATGACGGCTGGCTGGATTTCGACGTGGTTGTTGCCACCCCTGACATGATGGGCGTGGTAGGACGTCTGGGTAAGGTCTTAGGACCTAAGGGACTGATGCCTAACCCTAAGGCCGGCACCGTGACCATGGACGTGACCAAGGCCATCAAGGATATCAAGGCCGGTAAAGTAGAGTATAGACTGGACAAGACCAATATCATCCATGTGCCCGTGGGAAAGGTTTCTTTTACCGACGAGGCTCTGCAGGAGAACTTCAACGCTCTGCTGGATGCAGTTGTCAAGGCAAGGCCCAGCGCGCTGAAGGGTCAGTTCCTCAGAAGCATTACTCTGACCAGCACCATGGGACCCGGCGTGAAGGTCAATGTGACAAGGTATTGATTCCGGCAGGACGAGATCGGAAGTTTGTAGTTTGAGGGGTTGACGGTTCCCGTTCCCTTATGCTATAATACGAAAAGCTTAATAGGCCGAAGACAGCAGGTGTGAAGGAATAGGCTTTATTCCCTGACATAAGTCCTGCCGAGGAGAATGTTGCAGTGCATGCGGATGCACAGTGCATGATTTGAATTTCACCTCCCCTGCGGCCTTTGCAGGGGAGTTTTTCCTTGTGTATTTTGCAGGGGAGTTTTCCTTTGCAGCTTTTGCAGGAGGGTATTCTCCTGCAGTTTACGCAGGAGAGAATTGGGAATTCTTCGGACTAAATTCTATAAGGAGGTAAAGAGATGGCAAAGGTTGAGTTAAAGAAACCCATCGTAGATGAGATTTCTGCTAAGATCAAGGATGCCCAGTCGGTAGTTCTGGTAGATTACCGGGGGCTTACCGTTGAGCAGGATACAAGGCTGCGCAAGAGCCTGCGCGAGGCCGGAATCTTCTACAAGGTGTACAAGAATACCTTTATGAACTTTGCGTTCAAGGGCACGGAGTTTGAAGGCTTGTCCAAGTATCTGGAAGGCCCCAGTGCGATCGTGGTCTCCACGGAGGACGCTACGGCTCCGGCCAGAGTGATTTCCGAGTTCGCAAAGACCGCTGACAAGCTTGAAATCAAGGCCGGCGTGGTAGAGGGAACGGTGTATGATGCGGCGGGAATGGCGAGCATTGCAAGCATTCCGTCCAGAGAAGTCCTTATTTCCAGACTGCTTGGAAGCCTGCAGAGTCCTATTACGAACTTTGCACGCGTCATGAACCAGCTGGCGGAAAAAGGCGGCGCTGCTGCATGCGGAGCGCCTGAGGCTGCGGCTGCCGAATAGGCAGGGATGGATTCAAAGTAAAATCAAAATCATGAAAACGGAGGATGTTGAAATGGCTAAGTTAACAGCACAGGAACTGATTGATGCTATCAAAGAGATGACCGTATTAGAGCTGAACGACCTTGTAAAGGCTTGCGAAGAGGAGTTCGGCGTATCTGCAGCAGCAGGCGTTGTCGTAGCGGCAGCAGGCCCTGCAGTGGAGGAAGAGGAGAAGACCGAGTTCGACGTTGAGCTGACCGAGGTTGGCGCCGAGAAGGTTAAGGTTATCAAGGTTGTCCGCGAAGTGACCGGTCTGGGCCTGAAGGAGGCAAAGGACGTGGTTGACAGCGCTCCCAAGGTGGTTAAGGAAGGCGCTGCCAAGGAAGAGGCCGAGGAGATCAAGAAGAAGCTCGAGGAAGTGGGAGCGAAGGTTACCCTTAAGTAATCTGAGCGGAAAAAGATTTCCGGAGCTTGGGCCCATAAGAAGGGACAGCAATGCCGGGCTGTCGAGAAGTCCGGCGAAGTACCGAACAATTACAAAGGACGATTCTCCGGTGATGCGGGGAACCGTCCTTTTCCTTTCAAGGATTTTCTGAGTAAATACCGTCAAAATTTCTGTAATAAAATTTCCGCAATTTCTGCTTGACCCGTTTTCCAATTTGTGTTAATATGGATAATGCATTATTGTGCAGAGCTATGCCCGATTTTACGAAAAAAGGTTTGTTTTTAGTCATAATATGGGCATAAATCAGAAAAGAACGGGGTGAAGTGTCAATGGAAAAGAACAGGATACGTCCGGTTGCCGGCACCAAGGTCATGCGTATGAGCTACGCACGGCAAAAAGAGGTTTTGGAGATGCCCAATCTGATCGAAGTCCAGAAAGACTCCTATCAGTGGTTCCTTGACGAGGGGTTGAGGGAAGCCTTCGACGATATCTCTCCCATAGCCGACTACAGCGGCTCGCTTAGTCTGGAATTCGTGGATTTTGAGTTGAGCAGGGATGACGTGAAGTATTCTATTGAAGAGTGTAAAGAAAGAGATGCTACTTATGCGGCACCCTTGACGGTGACTGTCCGCCTTTATAATAAGGAAAAAGAGGAGATCAGCGAGCATAAGATCTTTATGGGCGACCTTCCCCTGATGACTGAGACGGGTACTTTCGTGATCAATGGCGCCGAACGAGTCATCGTAAGCCAGTTGGTTCGTTCCCCTGGCATTTATTACGCCATAAGCCATGACAAGATCGGAAAAAGGCTCTATTCCTGCACGGTGATTCCTAATCGGGGTGCGTGGCTGGAGTACGAGACGGATTCTAATGATGTATTCTATGTGCGTGTGGACCGTACCCGTAAGGTGCCCGTCACCGTTCTGATTCGAGCTCTGGGTATTGGCACCAATGATGAGATCCGGGAGGTTTTCGGTGACGAACCCAAGATAGAGGCCAGCTTTACCAAGGACACTGCTGAGAATTATCAGGAGGGTCTCCTTGAGCTGTACAAAAAGATACGTCCCGGGGAGCCTCTCAGCGTGGAAAGCGCAGAGAGTCTGATCAATGCCATGTTCTTCGATCCCCGCAGATATGATCTGGCCAAGGTGGGCAGATACAAATTCAACAAGAAGCTGGCACTGAAGAACCGAATCCGGCACGGCATTTTGGCCGCCGATGTGGTGGATCCTTCCACGGGGGAGATCCTTGCGTCGGCAGGAGACAAGGTGACTGCGGAGATGGCGGATGCCATCCAGAATGCCGCGGTTCCTTTCGTGTACGTTCAGACCGAGGAGAGGAATGTGAAGGTTCTCTCCAACATGATGGTTGACCTCACCAGCTTCGTGGACTGCAATCCCAGAGATTTCGGCATCCACGAGAAGGTGTATTATCCCGTGCTGGCTCAGATTCTGGAGGAGTTTTCCGAGGATCCTGAAAAGCTGGCGGAGGCCATCAAGAAGAACGTCCATGAGCTGGTGCCCAAGCATGTGACCAAGGAGGATATTATCGCCTCCATAAATTATAATATGCATCTGGAGTATGGTCTTGGAAACGACGACGACATTGACCATCTTGGAAACAGGCGCATCCGCGCGGTGGGAGAGCTGCTCCAGAATCAGTACCGCATCGGCCTGTCCAGAATGGAGAGAGTGGTGAGGGAACGCATGACCACACATGATGCGGACGAGATCTCTCCCCAGTCCCTGATCAATATCAAGCCGGTGACGGCGGCGGTGAAGGAGTTCTTCGGGTCCTCCCAGCTGTCACAGTTCATGGACCAGAACAATCCTTTGGCGGAGCTGACCCACAAGAGGCGTCTGTCCGCGCTGGGACCCGGCGGTCTGTCCAGAGACCGTGCGGGATTTGAAGTTCGTGACGTGCATTATTCTCACTATGGGAGAATGTGCCCTATCGAGACGCCCGAAGGTCCCAATATCGGCCTGATCAATTCCCTTGCAAGCTATGCCCGCATCAACGAGTATGGCTTTGTGGAGGCACCCTATAGAAAGATTGACAAGTCCGATCCCAAGAATCCGGTTGTCACGGACGAGGTGGTGTATATGACCGCCGACGAGGAGGACAATTACCATGTGGCTCAGGCCAGCGAGGCGCTGGACAATGAGGGGCATTTTGTCCGGAACACGGTTTCGGGCCGCTATCTGGACGAGACATCCGAGTATCCCAGATCCATGTTTGATTACATGGACGTTTCACCCAGAATGGTGTTCTCCGTGGCTACCGCGTTGATTCCCTTCCTTCAGAACGACGATGCCAACCGTGCGCTGATGGGATCCAACATGCAGCGTCAGGCTGTGCCTCTGCTGCTGACGGAGGCTCCCGTGGTGGGTACAGGCATGGAGCCCAAGGCCGCTGTGGACTCCGGAGACTGTGTTGTGGCCAGAAAGGCAGGCACGGTGGACTATGTATCCTCCGCTTTGATCCGTATGACTTGCGATGACGGAGAGAAGATGGAGTACCGCCTGACCAAGTTCTCCCGAAGCAACCAGTCCAACTGCTATAATCAGAAGCCCATTGTGTTCAAGGGCGACCATGTGGCGCAGGGGCAGGTTATCGCGGACGGTCCTTCCACGGCTATGGGCGAGCTGGCTCTGGGCAAGAACCCTCTGATCGGATTCATGACCTGGGAGGGCTACAACTATGAGGACGCCGTTCTGCTGAGCGAAAGGCTGGTGCAGGACGATGTGTATACATCGGTTCATATCGAGGAATATGAGGCAGAGGCCAGAGATACGAAGCTGGGGCCTGAGGAGATTACCAGAGACGTGCCGGGGGTGGGTGATGAGGCCCTGAAGGATCTGGATGACAGAGGAATCATTCGCATCGGCGCAGAGGTTCGGGCAGGCGATATTCTGGTAGGCAAGGTCACTCCCAAGGGAGAGACGGAGCTGACCGCAGAGGAGAGGCTGCTTCGGGCGATTTTCGGTGAGAAGGCCAGAGAGGTGAGGGACACTTCCCTGAAGGTTCCCCACGGCGAATACGGTATTGTAGTGGATGCTAAGGTGTTTACCAGAGAGAACAGCGATGAGTTGTCTCCCGGCGTAAATCAGGCAGTCCGAATTTATATTGCACAGAAGAGAAAGATTTCGGTAGGCGACAAGATGGCAGGCCGTCATGGAAACAAGGGTGTGGTCTCCCGGGTGCTGCCCGTGGAGGATATGCCTTATCTGCCCAACGGACGTCCTCTGGATATCGTGCTGAATCCTCTGGGCGTGCCTTCCCGTATGAACATCGGGCAGGTGCTGGAGATTCACCTTTCCCTTGCGGCGAAGGCTCTGGGTTTCAATGTGGCCACGCCGGTGTTTGACGGTGCAAACGAAGATGATATCATGGACACTCTGGAGCTTGCCAATGACTATGTGAATCTGGAGTGGGAGGAATTCGAGGCAAGGCATAAAGAAGAGCTGCTTCCGGAGGTCATGCAGTATCTCTCAGAGCATAGGGAGAACAGAGAGCTCTGGAAGGGCGTGCCTATTTCCAGAGACGGAAAGGTGCGTCTGCGGGACGGCAGGACGGGCGAGTACTTCGACAGCCCCGTCACCATAGGCCATATGCATTATCTGAAGCTTCACCATCTGGTTGACGACAAGATTCATGCACGTTCCACGGGTCCTTACTCTCTGGTGACTCAGCAGCCCTTGGGCGGAAAGGCTCAGTTCGGCGGACAGCGTTTCGGAGAGATGGAGGTTTGGGCTCTGGAGGCCTATGGCGCATCCTACACGCTGCAGGAGATCCTGACTGTGAAGTCCGACGATGTTGTGGGCCGCGTAAAGACCTATGAAGCCATTATCAAGGGGGACAACATTCCCGAGCCCGGCATTCCTGAATCCTTCAAGGTGCTGCTGAAGGAGCTGCAGGCGCTGGGGCTTGACGTGAGGGTTCTGCGGGAGGATCAGACCGAGGTGGAGATCATGGAGACCATTGACTACGGTGATATCGATTACCGTTATGAGATGGGCGACGACCGCAAATACGATGATGACTATGACCGAGGCTCTCTGGGCGAGATGGGATATCAGGCGCAGGAATTTGACGATGAGAGCGGCGAGCTTATTAATTCCGAGGACGAGGAGGACGATTTCGATGACGTGTTCGAGTCGGATCTGGAGGACGAGGAATATGACGGGGGCGACGAGTTCTAAGAGGGATTCCGGTATTAAGCATATTACTCGCAGCATTGCTGCTCGTTAACTTGAGAGGTTCACTCTTCCAGACAAGTGGACTTCTTGCAAGTTATATTCGTGAGCGCGTTCATTTGCCGATCTCCTGCATTCTTGTGGGAACGCTGGCTGGCTATATATGCGTCGGCAAGTGTTTTTGCTCATGAGTATATATTATGTTAGAAGGGAGTGCCATTCATGTCAGAAACAAAGAATGAAACAGCGACATATCAGCCGATGACTTTTGATGCCATCAAAATCGGTCTGGCTTCACCCGATAAGATTCGAGAGTGGTCTCATGGGGAGGTGATGAAGCCCGAAACCATCAATTATAGAACCCTGAAGCCCGAGAGGGACGGACTGTTCTGTGAGAAAATATTCGGCCCCAGCAAGGACTGGGAATGTCACTGCGGCAAATATAAGAAGATCAGATACAAGGGCGTGGTATGCGATAGGTGCGGCGTGGAAGTCACCAAATCCAGCGTCCGCAGGGAGCGCATGGGGCATATCGAACTGGCGGCTCCCGTGTCCCATATCTGGTATTTCAAAGGGATTCCCAGCCGGATGGGCCTGATTCTGGACTTGTCTCCCAGAGTGCTGGAGAAGGTACTCTACTTTGCATCCTATATCGTGCTGGATCCGGGGGAGACGAATCTTGACTACAAGCAGGTGCTCTCAGAGAAGGAATATCAGGATGCCAGAGAGGCCTATGGAAATAAGTTCCGTGTGGGCATGGGCGCAGAGTCCATCAAGGAGCTGCTGCAGGCCATCGATCTGGAGGAGGAGGCCGAGGAGCTCAAGACCGGCCTGAAGGAATCTTCCGGACAGAAGAGGGCCAGAATCATCAAGAGGCTGGAGGTAGTGGAGGCCTTCCGGGAGTCCGGCAACAGACCGGAATGGATGGTCATGGACGTGATCCCCGTGATTCCGCCCGACATCCGCCCCATGGTTCAGCTGGACGGAGGCAGATTTGCCACCTCCGACCTGAATGATCTGTATAGAAGAATCATCAATAGAAACAACCGTCTCAAGAGGCTGCTGGAGCTGGGCGCTCCCGATATCATTGTCCGTAATGAGAAAAGGATGCTGCAGGAGGCCGTGGACTCTCTGATCGACAACGGAAGGCGGGGCCGTCCCGTGACGGGACCCGGCAACAGGGCGCTGAAGTCCCTGTCCGACATGCTGAAGGGAAAGTCCGGACGCTTCCGGCAAAACCTTTTGGGAAAGCGAGTGGACTATTCGGGCCGTTCCGTTATCGTGGTGGGGCCGGAGCTGAAGATCTATCAGTGCGGTCTGCCCAAGGAGATGGCTATCGAGCTGTTCAAGCCCTTTGTGATGAAGGAACTGGTGGCCAAGGGCATCAGCCAAAACATCAAGAACGCCAAAAAGCTTGTGGACAAGATGGACAATCAGGTGTGGGACGTGCTGGAGGAAGTTATCAAGGAGCATCCCGTGATGCTCAACCGCGCTCCTACGCTCCATAGACTTGGAATACAGGCATTTGAGCCTATTCTGGTGGAAGGCAAGGCTATTAAGCTGCATCCCTTGGTGTGCGTGGCTTTCAACGCGGACTTCGACGGCGACCAGATGGCGGTGCATCTGCCTCTTTCCGTGGAGGCGCAGGCGGAATGCAGGTTCCTTCTGCTGTCCCCCAATAACCTTCTGAAGCCTTCAGACGGCGGTCCCGTTGCCGTCCCCTCTCAGGACATGGTTCTGGGCATATATTACCTGACTCAGGAGCGGCCCGGTTCTCTGGGGGAGGGAAAGCACTTTAAGAGCGTGAACGAGGCCATTTTGGCCTATGAGAATAAATGTCTGACGCTGCATTCCAGAATCAGCGTGCGCATGTCCAAGAAGGGCGCGGACGGGGAAGTGATTACCGGAAATGTGGAGTCTACTTTGGGCCGTTTTATCTTCAATGAGATACTGCCGCAGGATCTGGGATTCGTGGACAGAAGCGATCCGGAAAACTTCCTGAAGCTGGAGGTGGACTTCCATGTGAACAAGAAGGGGCTGAAGCAGATTCTGGATCAGATCATCAACACTCACGGGGCCTCCAAGACCGCTGAGGTGCTTGACAATGTGAAGTCCATCGGCTATAAGTACTCCACTCAGGCAGCCATGACGGTATCCATCTCTGACATGACGGTGCCCTCCAGAAAGCCGGAGATGCTGGCAGAGGCTCAGGCCACGGTGGATAAGATATCCACCAATTTCAGAAGAGGCCTGATCACCGAGGAAGAGCGCTACCGCGCGGTGGTGGAGACCTGGAACGAGACGGACAAGGAGCTGACGGAGGTGCTGCTGGCCGGTCTGGACAAATACAACAACATCCACATGATGGAGGACTCCGGCGCCCGTGGATCCAAGCAGCAGATCAAGCAGCTGGCGGGTATGCGCGGACTGATGTCCGATACTACGGGAAGAACCATCGAGCTGCCCATCAAGTCCAATTTCCGAGAGGGTCTGGATGTTCTGGAGTATTTCATGTCCGCTCATGGCGCAAGAAAGGGTCTGTCCGACACGGCGCTTCGTACAGCGGACTCCGGTTATCTGACCAGACGAATGGTGGATGTTTCTCAGGAGCTGAGCATCCGAGAGGTGGACTGCAGCGAGGACAAGGCTGAGATTCCCGGCATGACCGTCAGGGCGTTCACGGACGGCAAGGAGACCATCGAGAGTCTGAAGGACAGAATCATTGGCAGGTATTCCTGCGAGGATATTTATGATAAGGACGGAGAGCTGATTGTAAAGCATAACCATATGATCACCCCCAGCAGGGCGGCGAGGATTCTGAGCGTGGGCGTGAACCAGCAGGGCGAGCCCGTGGAGGCTGTAAGGATCCGTACCATTTTAACTTGCCGTTCCCATGTGGGTATCTGTGCCAAGTGTTATGGAGCCAACATGGCTACCGGCGAGGCGGTGCAGGTGGGCGAGGCCGTAGGTATTATTGCGGCGCAGTCTATCGGTGAGCCCGGAACCCAGCTGACCATGAGAACCTTCCATACCGGAGGCGTGGCCGGCGATGATATCACACAGGGTCTTCCCCGTGTAGAGGAGCTTTTTGAGGCCAGAAAGCCCAAGGGTCTTGCCATCATCGCAGAGTTCGGCGGTAAGGCGGAAATCCGGGACACCAAGAAAAAGAGGGAGGTTCTCATCACCAACGCAGAGACCGGGGAGGCTAAGACATACCTGATTCCCTATGGTTCCCGAATCAAGATTTTGGACGGGCAGATGCTGGAGGCCGGAGACGAGCTGACGGAAGGTTCTGTGAACCCTCATGATCTGCTGAAGATCAAGGGAATTCGGGCAGTGCAGGATTATATGCTGAGAGAGGTACAGAGGGTGTACCGGCTGCAGGGTGTTGACATTGCGGATAAGCATATCGAGGTCATCGTGCGTCAGATGCTGAAGAAGGTTCGCATCGAAAGCAACGGGGATACCGGATTCCTGCCCGGAACGCTGGTGGATGTTTTGGACTATGAGGATATGAATGAAGCCTTGACGGCGGAAGGCAAAGAGCCTGCGGACGGAAAGCAGGTGCTGCTGGGAATCACCAAGGCCGCGCTGGCTACCAACTCCTTTTTGTCCGCAGCTTCCTTCCAGGAGACCACCAAGGTTCTCACGGAGGCGGCCATCAAGGGCAAGGTGGATAACCTGATCGGCCTGAAGGAGAACGTGATCATCGGTAAGCTGATTCCTGTGGGCACGGGAATGAAGAGATACCGCAATACCAGACTGAGCACGGACGAGGTGGAAACGGATCCTCAGGAGGATTTGTATTCGGAGATGGAGGATCAGTTCGGCACGGACGCGGAAGCGGCCGGTGATATTCTGGAGGACGAAGCGTTCGAGGGAGAAGGCGAAGAGTTTGAGGATGTCATGGACGAGGAAGCCGATGAGGAATTTGAAGCCGGGGAGAGGAACCGGGAAGCGGAAGAGGCGGTGACCGTTGACTGACGGAACAAGGCTGCCGGCTTTGACAAGCATGTGAGAGAACGTTTCAAGAGCGTGTCTGATCGTTCATGGAGGAGGGGGACCGACATACCTTCTGCCATGTGCGGCAGACACGCTCTCTGAATAAGTCGGGCATTGCCGTCCTAAGGGGCTGTCCGGGATAAATCCTATGGGGAAAGCTGCGTAAGGGAAAAAGGCGCCTGACAGCGGGAGCTATGGAAAGAAGAGCAGGAGTTCAAGAAAGGATATAGGATTATGAAGGTTCTGGTGACGGGAGTGAAGGGCCAGCTGGGCCATGACGTGGTAGAGGAGCTGACAGGCCGGGGATTGGAAGCCGTGGGCGTGGATATCGACGAGATGGACATTACGGACATGTCCAGCGTGGACAAGGTAATCAAGGAGGCGGCTCCGGATGCGGTCATTCACTGTGCGGCCTATACGGCGGTGGATGCGGCGGAGGAGAATCAGGAGCTGTGCCGCAGAGTCAATGCGGAGGGTCCTGAGAATATAGCAAGGGTCTGCAAGGAGCTTGACATCAAGATGCTGCAGATCAGTACCGACTATGTGTTTGAGGGAAACGGCGACAATCTGTGGAAGCCGGAGGATGCCTGCGTTCCCCAGAGCGTGTACGGCAGAACCAAGTACGAGGGTGAGCTGGCGGTTCGGGAGCTGTTGGACAAGTATTTTGTGGTGCGCATTGCATGGGCCTTCGGAATCAACGGAAAGAATTTCGTGAGGACCATGCTGAAGCTGGCCGAGACCCATGATACCATCCGGGTGGTGAACGACCAGTTCGGATCGCCTACCTATACCTATGATCTGGCGAAGCTTTTGGTGGACATGATCCAGACGGAAAAATACGGGATTTACCATGCCACCAATGAGGGGACTTGCTCGTGGTATGAGTTTGCCTGCGCCATCTTCCGGGAGGCGGGAGTGAAGGTGAACGTGGTGCCGGTGACTACGGAGGAATACGGTGCAAAGGCCAAGCGGCCGGCCAACAGCCGCATGGACAATGGGAAGCTGACGGAGAACGGATTTGGAAGGCTTCCGGCATGGGAGGACGCACTGGCCAGATATGTGGCGCTGCTGCAGGAGGAAAAGAGGAATTGACCCTTTTTGGAGGGGAGGCATAGATAATGCTGTGGAAGGTGGCAATCTGTGAGGACGATTCCACGCAGTCCAGAAATATCAGGCGGATGGTGGAGGAGTGGGGACAAGAACGAGCCCGAAAGCTGGAGGTATTCAGCTATGCCCGCTGTGAGGCCTTTCTCTGGGACTGGACGGAGGGGATGGACTTCGACTTGGTGATTCTGGACATCCATCTAGGACAAGGCATGGACGGCATGGAGCTGGCCAGACGGATCCGTCAGAAGACGGCAGGGATTGAAATTTTGTTTATATCCGGGCTGTCGGAGTATTTGAGTCAGGGGTATGATGTGCAGGCAATTCACTTTCTTGTGAAGCCGGTGGAGAAAGGCCGGCTGTGGGAGGTCTTGGACAGGGCGCTGGCGATGCGGAAGAAAAAGGAGAACTTTCTTCTGGTGGAGACAGAGAACGAGGCGGAGAGAATTCCTATAAGCCGTATCGTCTACGGGGAGGCTTTTTCCCATACCACGGCGCTTTTTCTGGCTCCTGAGAGTAAGACGGGGACCATGGAGCCAAGAGAGGTGAGAATGTGCCTTGGGGAGCTGGAGGAACGGCTTTCTTCTTCGGCCTTTCTGCGCTGCCACCGCTCCTATCTGGTGCATCTGCCCTACATCCGCAGGATCGACAGAGCGCAGGTTTTTCTGGACTATGGCGGAGCAATACCTATGAGCAGGGGAAAGCGGGCCGGTCTGTATCAGGCCTTTTTGGATTATCATAGGGGATAGGGCTTCTGCGGAGAATGAGAGAACCGGCGGCGGAAGAAAAACCAAGAGGATAGCTTGGCAGCGGCGGGGAGGGACAAGCCATATGTTTTTACATTTGTTTCGGCGGCTTTCCGAGAGAAGAATGCGTGTCTGGCGCGGCCTGATGGAAAAGCATTATCAGGAAGTTTCGGCCATGTACCAGCAGATGCGTATCTGGCGGCATGATTACAAAAATCATCTTCAGGTGATGAAGGCGCATTTGGACATGGGAGAGTATCGGGAGCTGAACGATTATATCCTGAGGCTGGATCAGGAACTGGGCTGCGCGGGAGAGGTGATTGACACGGGAAACAGAGTTCTGGACGCCTGCCTGAACGGCATGATCCACATGGCCAGAGCCAAGAGGATCGCGGTGAATGTAAAGGTGATTCTGCCGCCTGAGCTGTCCGTGGAGGAATACGATCTGTGCGTGCTGGTGGGCAATCTGCTGGACAATGCGGTGGAGGGCTGTGAGAGCCAGAAAGAAGGGGAAGACCGTTTTCTGCGTATATATATGGGTGTGGTCAAGGAGCAGCTGTATGTGTCGGTGGCCAATTCTCATGCTGTGCGGCTGCAGAAGGAGGGGGAGCGCTACCGCTCTACCAAGTCCTCCGGCAGGGGGCTTGGGCTGATGAGCATCGACCATATCGTGGCAAAATACCACGGACATATCAATCGGCAAAATGATGAAAGCATTTTCGCTACGGAGGTGTTGCTGCCTCTGTAGCGTTTTTTTATCCCAATAGCAATTCAGGCTGCCACGGATACAGTTCAGGAATAATTTTTTCCTAAGAGAAAGAATAATGGTATCATTGATCATGCGTAAATCAACTGGAGGGATATCAAGAGGCGGGAAAAACCGGGAACACAGCGGCGGGAAAGGCGGCAAGGAGAGCCAAGATGAAAAAAGCGGTAAAGATGGAAGAGGCAATCAAAGCGGAAGAGACGGCAAAAAGAGAATACAGTATCTTCAATAATTACTGGTATTTATACAAGGGCTTTTTCCGAAACAGCAGATGGAACATACTTTTTGTTGTAATGATGCTTGTGGGCGGAGTGGGAGGCCCCTATGTAAATCTATATCTGGCAAAGACGGTTGTGTCGCTGGTGATGGAGGAAGTGTCCCTTGGACGTCTGGTGGGCACTTTGGCTTTGATGGAACTGGCGCATTTCCTATTGCGGACCATGGCGGAGGTGGGACATGTACTGACCCAGAATCCCGGTTTGAAATACAGACATGTGCTGGAGGAGAGAGTGCTGAACAAGATGTGCCGCACGGCCTACAGCGATCTGGAGGATCCTGACTACAAAAGAAAAATAGAGCAGGCCAGACATCTGTATTTTCATTGGGATCGGGATGCCAGAGAATGTATCTGGTCCTCTATTGAGTTTTTGTGCTATCTGATTATGATTCCTATCACATCGGGATTGCTGTTTACACTGCACCCTGCGGCAGTAGCGGCCATGGCGGTGGGCACGTGGCTGCAGTATCAGGTGAGCAAGCGCCCGTTGGCCTGGGAGAAGAAGCATAGGGAATTCTGGCAGCCTCTGGAGATGAAGATTGAATACATCAGCCGGAAAGTGAGTGATTTCGGATATGTGAAGGATCTGCGGCTGTATGCGGCGGACAGATGGCTGATGGGCAAATACGGCAGTCTGCTGAAAGACCGTAGAATTTGGAAGAGACGGCAGATGAAACACATGGTTGGGGCCAATGGCGCTGCCAGAGCGGTGCAGATGATGAGAGAGGGTGTGGTGTACGGCTTTTTGATCTGGGGTGTAATAGAGGGAAGGGTAGGGGCCGATGATTTTGTGCTGTATGTAGGTCTGGCGCTGTCCCTGAGCAGCACTTTGTCCCGGATAGCTGCCAAAATGAATTTCCTGAAGGAGAGCGAGCTTTCAATAGCGGATTATCGCAAGATGATGAGTATGCCGGATTCCCGAAGAAGAGAGCAGGGAACACCGCCGAAGCTTCCTGAGGGAGAGGCTCCCGAAATTACCTTTTCTCATGTGTCCTTCGCCTATCCGGGGGAGCGGGAGGATGTTCTGAAGGATGTGGATGTCAGGATACGGCCCGGAGAGAAAATTGCGCTGGTGGGATGCAACGGCGCCGGAAAGACTACGCTGATCAAGCTGCTCTGCGGCATGTATGAGCCTACGGGAGGGGAGATTCTCTTGAACGGACAGCCGGCTTCCCGGTGGAATCTGGAGTCATGGTACAAGCTTTTTTCGGCGGTGTTTCAGGATATCGGCTTGCTGCCGGCCACCATTGTGGAGAACGTGGCTTGCTGCCGGCTGGAAGATGCGGACAGAGGGCGGGTGGAGGAATGCCTGGAGCGGGCAGGGCTGAAATCTCTGGTGGAAAGCCTTCCCCATGGAATGGACACCTATTTGCACAAGGAAATGTTTCGGGAGGGAATGAATTTGTCAGGAGGCGAGACCCAGAAGCTCTTGCTGGCCCGAGCCATCTATAGGGAGGCGCCCATTCTTGTGCTGGACGAACCTACGTCGGCGATGGATGCGATTGCCGAGAATAAGATGTATCTAAGGTACAATGAGCTGACTAAGGGAAGGACTTCTTTGTTTATTTCTCACAGATTGTCCAGCACCCGCTTCTGCGACAGAATCCTGATGCTGGAGGGAGGCAGGATCGTGGAGCAGGGCAGCCACGAGGAGCTGATGGAGAAGAAGGGAGCCTATTATCAGCTGTTTCAGGTTCAGAGCCATTATTATCAGAACGATAGGGCAGGGGAGTTTTCCTCAAAGATGGATCCTGCATGGGAGGTGAGCAGTTATGTCAGCGACTGAAAAAACGCAAAAGAGAAGGCTTGGGAAGGTGCTTCGCATTTATCGGAGGGCCTTTGGACTGGTATGCAGGGAATCCGGCGGCTATACTGCGATTTTGGTTGTGGAGAAGGTATTGGATACTTGTATGCCCTACTGGGATATCTGGTTCACCGCCAGACTTTTGGATGAAATATGGGGCGGCCGTTCCCCGAAGCTTCTGGTGCTGTATGCTTTTTTTCTGCTTGCGGGAAATCTTGCGCTGACTTTTCTTGGACAATTCCTGAATGCCATGGAGGGCCAGAAGCGGTTTGAGTTCTCCCAGAAGGAGAACATGATATTTACCAAAAAGATCATGGAGCTTGACTATAGTCTGCTGGAGGAAGAGAAGATCCATGAGCTTTACAAGCGGGTAGTGCGGGAGACCTTCAACGACGGGAAGAATCTGGAGACTTTGCAGAGGAGCCTGCCTTTGCTGATTGGCTGTCTGGCCGGCATAGGACTTTCCGTGGCTATGGCCTGGGAGTTTGTGTTGAAGATGGGGGACTTTGGCTTTTTGATGGTTCTGTTCGTGCTGCTGACCGCAGGAGGTATCTGGGTCAGTGCCAGATGCGGGGCGGCGGTGAGCAGGATATGGCTGGAATGCAATAGGTCCATCAGCGAGAACTGTGTTCAGAGGGACGGATATCTGGAATATTTCAGTCAATATGAACGGGGAAAGGAAATCCGTATTTATCAGATCGGGAGGCTCATGATTGACAGACTGCTGTCAACGCATTATTTTAACGATCGGGCACTGGACAGACGGGCCCATAGGGGAGTGCCTATTTGGATCCTATCGAAATTTGCGGAGGAGGCTACGGTGGCTCTGACCTACGGACTGACCGGGTTTGCGGCGCTGGCCGGCAGGATCACTTTGGGCAGCATGACCCAGTATAACCGCAGCATTGGGGGATTCATCCAGAATATGCGGTTCGGCTGGGCCAGTTTAGTGGAGCTGTGGTTCAACGCGGAATATCTGGAGCGTTATTTTGAGTTTCTGGACACCCCCAGCCGGATGCACAAGGGCTGCCTGCCGGTGGAGAAACGGGTGGACGGGGACTATAGGATCAAGTTCGAGCATGTGTCCTTCCGGTACCCCGGCAGTGAGAAATATGCTCTCAAGGACATTGACATGGAGTTCCGGGTGGGGGAGAAGATGGCTGTAGTAGGCATGAACGGCAGCGGAAAGTCCACCTTTATCAAGCTGCTGTGCCGCCTTTACGATCCCACGGAAGGAACTATCTACATGAACGGCATCGATATCCGCCGCTATGATTATCAGGAGTACCTGAGTCTGTTCTCCGTGGTGTTTCAGGATTTCAAGCTGTTTTCCTTCACGCTGGGGGAAAATGTGGCGGTTGCCGAGGATTACGCGCAGGAGGCCGTGGAGGAAGCCCTTTGCAAGGCAGGCATGGGGGAGTTTCTCAAAGCCCATGAAAAGCATTTGTCCACAGTGCTGTACCGGGATTTCGATAAGGACGGGGTGGAGGTCTCCGGCGGAGAGGCCCAGAAGATCGCTTTGGCCAGAGCCGTGTGCAAGGGCGCTCCCTTCGTATTGCTGGACGAGCCCACGGCGGCGCTGGACCCGCTGGCAGAATATGAAATCTATAGAAGATTCAACGAGCTGGTGGCGGACCGTACCACGGTGTACATTTCCCATAGGATGTCTTCCTGCAGGTTCTGCGGGGACATAGCCGTGTTTCACCAAGGCCGGATGGTACAGAGGGGAAACCACGAGTCCCTGATGGCCGATCAGTCGGGCAAGTACTATGAACTCTGGACATCTCAGGCGCAGTATTATCAGAAGGAAAAATAATGGTTGACAACACATTCTCAAGCAACTATAATGTAAAGGCGTGCGTGAGGATGTGTTTTTTTAATGCATGTATCTGCAGTGCCGAAAATGCACTTCCAAGGCGCAGGCAAAGGCAAAGCAATCAAATTTCAGAAAGAGGTGAAACAGAATGCCAACATTTAACCAGTTAGTAAGAAAGGGACGTAAGACTTCCGCAAAGAAGTCCACTGCACCTGCTCTGCAGAAGGGGTACAATTCTCTTCACAAGAAGGCGACGGATGCGTCTGCTCCCCAGAAGCGCGGCGTGTGCACTGCTGTCAAGACAGCTACCCCCAAAAAGCCTAACTCCGCTCTCAGAAAGATTGCCAGAGTGCGTCTTTCCAACGGAATCGAAGTAACCAGCTACATCCCCGGCGAAGGGCACAATCTGCAGGAGCACAGCGTGGTGCTGATCCGCGGCGGCAGGGTGAAGGACCTGCCCGGTACCAGATATCATATTATCCGTGGTACTTTGGACACCGCAGGCGTTGCGAACCGTAAGCAGGCTCGTTCCAAGTACGGTGCGAAGAGGCCTAAGGCTGGAAAGAAGTAAGGGGTAGGAGTACCACAAAACGAAACTAAGAAAGTGTTGGAATTCTGTCATGCAGATAAACAGCGCGAACACTTGGGGAAACACTTGTGAGTACCGATGAATTATTGAACAGCGGCGCAAGCTGCAAAATGATAAGGAGGGAAGAACCGTGCCACGTAAAGGACATGTTCAAAAAAGAGATGTATTAGCGGATCCTTTATACAATAGCAAGATCGTGACGAAGCTTGTCAACAACATCATGTATGACGGCAAGAAGAGCGTTGCGCAGAAGATTGTATACGGTGCATTCGAAAAGGTAGAGGCCAAGTCCGGCAAGCCCGCTCTGGAGGTATTTGAGGCGGCAATGAACAACCTCATGCCCGTTCTGGAGGTTAAGGCCCGTCGTGTCGGCGGCGCTACCTATCAGGTGCCTATCGAGGTCAGGGCTGAGAGACGTCAGGCTCTGGCGCTCCGCTGGCTGACCACCTTCTCCCGCAAGAGAAGCGAGAAGACCATGGTGGACAGACTGGCGAACGAGATTCTTGACGCATCCAATAACACGGGTTCCGCAGTCAAGAGGAAAGAAGATATGCACAAGATGGCAGAGGCGAACAAAGCGTTTGCGCACTACAGATTCTAGTAGGCGTGAAAATGCCTCTGTGATATTCTTCTGTTCTAAAATATATATAGGAGGAAAAAATCTTGGCTGGAAGAGAATATCCGTTAGAGAGAACCAGAAATATCGGGATCATGGCTCATATCGACGCAGGCAAAACCACGTTGACAGAGCGTATCCTGTATTATACTGGTGTGAACTACAAGATCGGTGACACTCACGAAGGCACTGCCACCATGGACTGGATGGAGCAGGAGCAGGAGAGAGGAATCACCATTACGTCAGCTGCTACGACCTGCCATTGGACATTGGAAAAAGAGACGAAGACCATGCCCGATGCGCCGGAGCATCGTATCAATATTATCGACACTCCCGGCCACGTGGATTTCACCGTGGAGGTGGAGCGTTCGCTTCGTGTGCTGGACGGCGCTGTAGGCGTCTTCTGCGCAAAGGGAGGCGTTGAGCCCCAGTCTGAAAACGTCTGGCGTCAGGCAGACACCTACAACGTGCCCCGTATGGCTTTCATCAACAAGATGGACATTCTGGGAGCGAATTTTTACGGCGCAGTAGAGCAGATCAGAACGAGGCTTGGCAAGAACGCCATCATGCTGCAGCTGCCCATCGGAAAGGAAGACGAGTTCAAAGGTATCATCGACTTGTTCGAGATGAAGGCTTATATCTACAACGACGACAAGGGAGACGATATCACTGTCACCGAGGATCTGGGGGACATGCAGGAAGATGCAGAGCTGTACCGCTCGGAGATGGTGGAGAAGATCTGTGAGCTTGACGACGATCTGACCATGATGTATCTGGAGGGCGAGGAGCCTTCTGTTGAAGAGATGAAAAAGGTTCTGCGCAGGGCTACCTGCGAATGTACGGCCGTGCCGGTGTGCTGCGGATCCGCATACCGCAACAAGGGCGTGCAGAAGCTGCTGGATGCGATTCTGGAGTATATGCCTGCCCCCACGGACATCCCTGCTATCAAGGGCGTGGATCAGGAGGGCAATGAGATCGAAAGGCACGCGTCGGATGACGAACCCTTCGCCGCTCTGGCATTCAAGATTATGACGGATCCCTTCGTGGGAAAGCTGGCGTTCTTCCGTGTGTATTCCGGAACCATGAATTCCGGTTCCTACGTGCTGAATGCCACCAAGGACAAGAAGGAGCGTGTGGGCCGTATTCTGCAGATGCATGCAAACAAGCGTGCAGAGCTGGATAAGGTGTATTCCGGCGATATCGCCGCGGCAGTGGGCTTCAAGCTCACCACCACCGGCGACACTATCTGCGATGAGCAGCATCCCGTGATTCTGGAGTCCATGGAATTCCCCGAGCCCGTTATCGAGCTGGCTATCGAGCCTAAGACCAAGGCCGGTCAGGGCAAGATGGGCGAGGCGCTTGCGAAGCTGGCGGAGGAGGATCCTACCTTCCGCGCCCATACCAATCAGGAGACGGGCCAGACCATCATCGCCGGCATGGGCGAGCTCCATCTGGAGATCATCGTGGACCGTCTGCTGAGAGAGTTCAAGGTGGAAGCCAATGTGGGCGCTCCTCAGGTTGCATACAAGGAAGCATTCACCAAGGCGGTGGAAGTGGATTCCAAGTACGCCAAGCAGTCCGGCGGACGTGGACAGTACGGACACTGTAAGGTTAAGTTCGAGCCCATGGAGGCAAACTGTGAGAAGTTCGAGTTTGATTCCAAGGCCAATATCCTGATCAATGAGCCTCCCGTGCTGCTGTACGAAACCACAGTAGTAGGCGGTGCCATTCCGAAGGAATATATTCCTGCGGTAGGCGAAGGCATCAGAGAGGCTATGGATGCAGGTATTCTGGGCGGGTTCCCCGTTCTGGGCGTCCATGCCAACGTGTACGACGGCACCTATCATGAGGTAGACTCTTCCGAGATGGCGTTCCACATCGCCGGTTCCATGGCGTTCAAGGAAGCCATGCAGAAGGCAAGCCCTGTGCTGCTGGAGCCTATCATGAAGGTGGAAGTCACCATGCCTGAGGAGTATATGGGCGACGTCATCGGGGATCTGAATTCCCGCCGTGGCCGAGTAGAAGGCATGGATGATATCGGAGGCGGAAAGATAGTAAAGGCTTACGTTCCCCTTGCGGAGATGTTCGGCTACGCCACCGACCTGCGTTCCAGAACGCAGGGCCGCGGAAACTACTCCATGTTCTTTGAAAAGTACGAGCCTGTGCCGAAAAACGTGCAGGAGAAGGTGCTGGCAGCGAAGAAGGGCTGAAAAAAGCCTTAAATTACTAAATTATGCCGGTATTCTTTAAAAATGACTTGAAAAACCTCAGGTTATTGACTATAATAAGAGGCAAGGTCAGCTTTCGGCCATGAAGGCGCTTCTTTAGCGCCGTGGCCGGGTGCAGAATCGGTTTATAGTCATTCCGCTGCCGTGAAAGAGACGGCCGGAATGCCGGGCGCTAAGCTGCGCTTGGCGAAAGAAAAGGAACACATTGTTTATCATTAAAGGAGGACTTTAATAATGGCTAAAGCTAAATTTGAAAGAACTAAGCCCCATTGTAACATTGGTACCATCGGCCACGTTGACCATGGTAAGACCACTCTGACCGCCGCTATCACCAAGACCCTGAACCAGAGGCTTGGCACCGGCGAAGCTGTTGCATTCGACATGATCGACAAGGCTCCCGAAGAGAGAGAGCGTGGAATCACCATCTCTACCGCACACGTAGAGTATGAGACCGAGAAGAGGCACTACGCTCATGTGGACTGCCCCGGCCATGCTGACTATGTAAAGAACATGATCACCGGTGCTGCTCAGATGGACGGCGCAATTCTGGTGGTTGCCGCTACCGACGGCGTTATGGCACAGACCAAGGAGCACATCCTTCTGTCCCGTCAGGTAGGCGTTCCTTATATCGTAGTATTCATGAACAAGTGCGACATGGTAGACGATCCCGAGCTGCTGGAGCTGGTTGAGATGGAGATCACCGAGCAGCTGGAGGAGTACGAGTTCACCGACTGCCCTATCATTCAGGGTTCCGCACTGAAGGCTCTGGAGGATCCCAACAGCGAGTGGGGCGACAAGGTTCTGGAGCTTATGAGCACGGTTGACGAGTATATTCCTGATCCTGAGCGTGATACCGACAAGCCTTTCCTTATGCCTGTTGAGGACGTGTTCACCATTACCGGACGTGGTACTGTTGCTACCGGTCGTGTGGAGCGCGGCACCCTGAAGCTGAACGAGGAAGTTGAGATCGTCGGTATCAAGGAGGAGACCAAGAAGACCGTTGTTACCGGTATCGAGATGTTCCGCAAGATGCTTGATCAGGCTCAGGCTGGCGACAACATCGGCGCTCTGCTGCGTGGCGTTCAGAGAACCGAGATCGAGAGAGGTCAGGTTCTGTCCAAGCCCGGCACCGTTACCTGCCACAAGAAGTTCACCGCTCAGGTGTACGTACTGACCAAGGACGAGGGCGGCCGTCATACTCCTTTCTTCAACAACTATCGTCCTCAGTTCTACTTCAGAACGACGGATGTTACCGGCGTATGCAACCTGCCTGCTGGAACCGAGATGTGCGTGCCTGGTGACAACGTTGAGATGACCATCGAGCTGATTCATCCCATCGCTATGGAGCAGGGACTTACGTTCGCTATCCGTGAGGGTGGTCGTACAGTAGGTTCTGGCCGTGTGGCTACGATTATTGAGTAAATAGAATTCTTGCGAATTCATTAGTAAAAAGCTAGATTTTATGGGGCTTTCCTAAGAATAGGGAAGCCCTTTTTGAAACTTTGCAACAGTGAAAAAGTTGTAAGCGGTGCCAAAACGGTGCCATAAAAAAGAACTCCGATGAAATTTGGCACCATTTTCATCGGAGTTTATCTTTTTACCAACCTTTTATTTGCTTTACCTATTCTGCCCGTTCTTTGTCTTTGTGATACTGCAACTTGAATTGTATCGTTTCCACTACTTCCTTTCTTGCTTCATCGTCCAACTGATAAAATGAAGTCAATAGATTATCCACATCGGGCATACTGTTTTTCCCAAACAGATACATAAGCGGATATAGGGAATTTTTCAAATATACCTTTACCCGGTTTCCGTCAAGAGCGCCATTCAGTCCATCGGGGAGCGTGGGATATATTTCTTCTTCAGTAATTGCACCGGAAAACGGACTGGCGGCACATATCTATTTGGGCGGCGGTATGGATGATGAACAAATCCAGCAAGCTGGATTGGCAAACGAAGCAAGGGATATGACAAATAAATTAGCAGCACTGGCAGAGAGATACCAGTGTGCGATTGTACTTGGAGCCGATTGGGACAATCGGCTTGGGCATAATGAACAATGCGAACGAAGTTCGCATCAGCGGCAGGAAATAAGGCGGCATACCGGGGCATGGGTTCGATTGATTTCTTTGCAGTCGCTAGAAGCGTTCTCTTGGTCGGCAGGGTTGAGGGAGAAGAAAATATAAGGGCTGTGGTGCAGATTAAAAACAACCTTGCTGCGTTCGGACACCCGAAAGCGATTGCATTGTCAGAGGACGGTTTTGAGTGGCTAGGGGATTATGAGATTACCGCTGATGAAGTTTTAGGCGGTATTGCTCCCAAAGCAAATAAAATGGAACAAGCGAAGCGTCTGCTTCGGGAACTGGCAGAAACAAACAATGCCATGCAGAGCAATGAGATTTTCAATCTAGCGGACGAGCAGGGCATATCAAAGCGGACACTGGAAAACGCAAAGAAAGAGTTAGGTATCCGGGCAAAGCGGATAAACAACACATGGTATTGGGAACTGGATAAAATCAGACAGTGACGGATAGGCAAGGTAACAGCGCAACAATGCAGGGTATTAGAATTTTGCAGTCTTGGAATTGCGTTCTTGAAAATTGCAAGGTTGCAAAAATTATAGACATTGTAATGTTGCGGTGTTGGGAGAGAGCCGGAAAGCGGCGGCATCTAGGCGGCGAAAAGCCGCCTCGTCCGTTAGGACGGAAAGGTCTCCGCTCCGCTTCGGTCGGTGCAGAGCAGACGTCCCCCGGACGTCTTGCACCCCCGGAGGTCGCAAAGGCACTTTTGATAGAGCGTAGCCTGTCGAAAGTGCTTTTGCATTACTTTCGCAGAAAGTAACAAAGGCTATGCGCCGTATCCGGCGCTCATTACCCGATAGGGAGAAAGGGAAATATATTGAAACGGACAATCAGCGTTATGACGGGGAAAGGCTCTGTCAACCATAACAGCAGAAAATTCCATGCAAAGAACACTGACCCTGAGTGGAGTTGCCTGAATGTGGAATATTGCAATGAAAATATCAAGGACGTATACCATGAATTATTTGATGAAGCACTCGCCCGGTACAATGAGAAGCAGACCAGAAGTGACCGTCGGATTGATGACTACTATGAGAAAATCTGTTCCGGCAAACAGGAGAAGCCATTCCATGAGATTATTTTGCAGATAGGCAACAAGGATGATATGGGAGCAAAGACAGAGGACGGACAGCTTGCGGCAAAAATACTTGATGAATATATGCAGGACTTCCAACAGCGAAATCCTACACTAAGGGTATTTTCGGCACATCTCCACATGGACGAAGCCACGCCACATCTGCATATAGATTTTATACCTTATACGACTGGAAGCAAGAGAGGGCTTGAAACAAGAGTATCGTTAAAAAAGGCACTTGCGGAACTTGGATTTAAGGGCGGCACAAGGAGCGAAACGGAACGCAACCAGTGGGTAGCGGCAGAGAAAGAACGGCTTGCGGATATTATGTTACAGCATGGTATTGAGTGGGAGAAAAAGGAAACGCATGAGAAGCATTTATCTGTTTTGGATTTCGAGAAAAAGGAGCGTGCAAAAGAAGCTGCGGAACTGGAGCAGACAATCTCCGGCAGTAAAGAGAAATTATCCGATATTCTTCATCAGCAGATAACGGCAGGACAAGAAACGGAGCAGATACGGAAAGAGGGCGAAGCGATCCAGCGGGAAGTATCAGAACTTTCCGCTACAAATCTTCTTTTGAAAGAACAGACGGAAATATTGGCAGAGGATAAAGAAAAGCTGTTATCCGAAAATGAAAAATTGGAGAAACAGCAGAAAAAGTTACAGCAGGAAATCAACAAAATGGTACAGTCAAAGGAAGCTATGGAGAGAAATATCCATGCTTATGATGAAGATGTGAAATGGCAGTTGGTAGAGCTGGGAGCATTGATGAGTGCAAAGGCATACCGGGATAAAAAGGCTTTACCGCTTGTGGAGAAATTGAAGGAAGTGGTAAAAAATCTGACTATCAAATGCGTACAGCTTGCAGAACAAAGCAAGTAGCTGACCGTCAAAGTGGACGGACAACAGAAACAGATTAGCCGCTTGACGGATAAGGTCATGGAGCAGAGCGGCACCATAGAACGATTGCAGGAAAAAGCGTCTGATTTGGGGCGTTTGGAGCGTCATTTCGGCAGGGAACAGGTGCAGTCGATAGTGGAACGGTCAAAGGCGTTAGAACAGGCAGAGAGGGCAATTAAACGCCCGAAACGTGCCTTTGAAATGAGCCGATAGGAAAGGGGATTGATTGGATATGACGGATATGGAGAAGAAAGTCATGGTGCGGCTGTGCGTTAAAATTGTAGCAGAAACAGACCTCTACGAAACGGATAAGGAAGTGCAAAATCTGATAGACTGGGTGTGTTTATCAGAGCAGATAAAAGAAAACAATAATACAATCCGCAATCTGACCGGGGAATATAAAAAGATAGAGCCGGATTGCCGGGAGGGAGTGCAGGCGCAGTTGGAGCGCATGAAAGAACTCTGTAAAGAGCGCAATAGTTTGTATGAAAAGCAGAATGACTTGAAAGGGCAGAAGTGGAAGATTGAGAAGTCGTTGGAACGATAATATGTGTAGGGCATGGTGATTGGCTGTGCCCTATATTTTATGATGGAAAATGAATGCTATGAGTGATATAATCAGAACGTGAAAGATGTATACGATTTACGGTTTGAGAGGATATTTTATGAATAATATAGATGGTAAACCACGTGGAAATAATAAAAAAATTATAAAATGGTTTTGTATTGGAATAACTGTAGTTTTGCTTGTGATTGTTATGGGAGCGATTGCTCTGTTTTGGAATGAATTGCGAACACTTTTTTCATTAGAAAAGATTGACGATTATGGTGCATATCAGATGACCTACTATGGTGATTATGGTTTTGATGAATTTTTAGAAGTCGGAGCATCGAGCGATAAGGATATAGAAGAGTTTGTGACAAAAAGACTGCTAAAAGGAATGCCTATAGACCTTGGTGTTATAGGGGATGGCTGTACCGCTTTCGTAACAAAAAATGAAAAAGGAGAAGTAATATATGGTCGTAACTTTGATTTCCTTTATGCGCCATCATTACAATTATATACAGAGCCGAAGAATGGATATAAGTCAGTTTCTACTATAAATCTATCTTTTGCCGGGTATTCAGAGAATTTTCTGCCCGATGGTTCACTTTTTGATAAGTTTTTGACACTCGCAGCACCGTTTTTACCATTTGACGGCATGAATGAAAAAGGAGTGGCAATTGCATTATTAGCTGTACCTGAAGCCGAGCCACCTTATGATAGTAATAAGATAACTTTAAATACGACAGCTGCAATCCGATTAGTACTGGATAATGCTTCAACGGTAGAAGAAGCGGTTGAACTACTTCGTAATTATAATATTTATTTTTCCGGAGATATCGAATGTCATTATTTGATTGCGGATGCCAGTGGACGTTCCGTTATTGTTGAGTTTTATGATGGTGAACTTCAAGTCGTAGAAGCGAAAACCGATTATCAAATTGCAACTAATTTTATAGCTTATAATGGTTTGAATATTGGTGAAGGTTTTACAGAGTTTGAAAGATATGATATGGTAGAAAAAGAATTATCAGATAACAACAGCATATTAAATGAGAATGATGCTATATCGCTTCTTGCTAAAGTTGGTGTGCAGGATGGGGAAGTTGATAAATTACAATGGTCTGTTGTTTATAATCTGACAACAGGAGATGTCCGTTTATTTATTCATAGAGATATAAACAATGTAACAGCAACAAAATTGGAAATGAGTAATTGACCTTTATGTTTTTAAAACAATACCGATTTGCTGATTAGAGTGGTGCAGAAGAATGAATTGATATTTTCCTTGTTAATGTTCTGTGTACATGGTGCTAGCACCATGTAAATAAAATTGATAAGGAGAGTGGGTGTCTTGGTGCCAAAACGGTGCCAAGAAATCATGCAAATAAAAATACGCCACACAAAAACAACGATTTTACGCTGTTTTCCGCAATAAAAAGCATAGAAAATACCACAAAAAACGCTATTCAAATACCGTGAGGGCGGACATACTGTTGCTTCAGGTCGTACGGCTACAACTATTGAGTAAATAGAATTCTTGCGAATTCATTAGTAAAAAGCTAGATTTTATGGGGCTTTCCGAGAAATCGGGAAGCCTTTATGATGAAATGATTTCCGACTAAACGGATTGATGATTTCCATACGCCGGACAGGTGATGGATTTCACACTCTCTCGGATTATTCACTTTTAAAGCAAGGTTTGGTATAATAATATGAAAAAATGATATTTCAACAATAAATATTATAAGTGAGTGAGATGAGTTATGGATTTGGAAAGCTATAAAGTCCTGATGATAGATGATGATGAAATGATAGCCACGGCTACTTCCGAATATTTCAATATGTTCGGCGTAAAGACTTTCTATGTAACAAGCTATGCTGAGGCGGTAGCTTTTCTTGAAAAACACGATGTTTCATTGCTCTTGCTTGATATCAATCTTGGTGAAAGATCAGGCTTCGAGCTTTGCAGGAAGATACGGGAAAACTATGACCTGCCGATATTCTTTATAAGTGCCCGGACAAGCGATGATGATGTGCTTATTGCTCTGAACATAGGCGGCGATGATTATATCAAAAAGCCCTATACGCTCAGCATTCTGCTTGCCAAGGTGAAAGCCGCCGTTGCAAGATACGACAGGATACGGGATAATCCGCACCCTGGCGGGAATTATCAGCAGACTGAGGAAGGTCTTGTTAAACTGACAGGTGAGGTGTACCTCAACACTAATATCCGCAAGATCATTGCAGACGGCAGGGAGATCACGCTCAAAGCACTGGAATACAAGCTGCTGTATTATCTTTACACAAATAGGGGCAAGGTCGTTTCAAAGGACGATTTGCTCAGAGATGTGTGGGAGGATGAACATATCAACGAGGGTACCATCGCCGTACATATTCGGCATCTGCGTGAAAAGATCGAAGCCGACCCAAAAGAACCGCAGCTTATTAAAACCGTATGGGGTGTGGGCTACATGATGGAAGAGGCAGCGCTATGAAAGGATATTGCAGATTTATGGCGCTTCTTGTACTGCTGCTTGCTGCGGGGCTGTTCGCTGTTGTGAAGTTCACAAGCACAGATGATTTTTCACAAAATAATGATGATGTGCTTTTGCTCAATGAAATCGCGCATAAGACGGTCATGGACGATAAGCCGCCTGAAAACACAGCACTGGAACGGGAATATGTAATACTTGACATAAAAGGGAATGTTATTTATGATAACCGTTCCGACCGTTCGGAAGCGATAACTGTTGAGACGGCAATGCAAAGGTGTTATTCCTATACCTATATCACAGAGAATAATCAGATAACAGGCAGCGTCGTACTCACAGACAGCAATAAGCGTTTTGACCGTCTGCGTACAAATATCATCACGGTTTACTGTGTATGCGGTTTTCTCCTGATTGGTGCGGCGGCGGCCTTAGGGGTGTATATCCGTAAAGCGATCATACGCCCATTTGCTAAAATGAAAGATTTTGCATCTTATGTGGCGGCGGGCGACCTTGACCGGCCTCTTGAAATGGATAAGGGCAATATGTTCGGCGCTTTTTCTGAAAGCTTTGACATCATGCGGGAGGAACTGAAAGCGTCCAGAGCAAGAGAGCTTTCCTTGCAGAAAAAAGAGCGTGAGCTTATTGCATCGCT
>ERZ808051.414-NODE-414-length-49417-cov-33.352736_pt1 | contig 49417 bp, 33 predicted proteins | sample MGYA00380199_ERZ808051 | MGnify/ENA primary metagenome ERZ808051 (study PRJEB31490, sample SAMN06133391) | mouse gut metagenome | isolation source: J11 | host: mice | place: China: Chengdu | collected 2015-05 ... | reverse complement strand
GCTATACATTTCCCACTACCCGGGCATGTTCGGGACTTGCACCCGCTAGAGCGTGCCCATGGCGCGCAAACCAAAAAGAGAGGGTGATGCGTCAGGCACCACCCTCCGATTGCTGCTATTCAACAGCTATTTCTGCACGATATTCACCAATCTGCCTGGCACGTAAATTTCCTTCACAATCGTTCCCGTCAGTTTGTCGGCAATCGTCTCCTTCGCTTTCGCGATCACATCCTCTTTCGGATCATCCTTGCCGATGTTTAAAGTTCCCCGGTTCTTGCCGTTGATCTGTACCATGATCTCCACCGTGGACTCCACCGTCCTGGCCTCCTCATATTCCGGCCACGCAGTCTCATATACCCTGCCTTCAAAGCCCACCGCCTGCCACAGCTCCTCCGTGATATGGGGCGCAACGGGGTTAAGCAGCGCAAGCAGCGTCTTAAACTCGCCCCTGGTCACCGCATTTTTCTTATAAAATTCATTCACCAGCGTCATCATCGCCGCAATCGCCGTATTGTATTTCAAATTCTCAAAGTCGCTGCTGACCTTCTTGATGGTCTGGTGCATCCTGATCTCCATATCTTTGGAGTAATCCATGCCGTCTGTCAGAATGTCCTGCAGTTTCCACACCCTCTCAAGGAACCTGCGGCAGCCCTTCACGCCGTCCTCGCTCCAGCCAGCACTCAGCTCAAACGCGCCGATGAACATTTCATAAGTGCGCAGCGTGTCCGCGCCGTAATCCGCCACGATATCGTCGGGATTCACCACATTGCCGAGAGACTTGGACATCTTCACCACCGGATGCTCCGCCATCTCGCCATATTTTTCCTTAAGCGCCGCTCTCGCCGCCTTTTCGCTGCCGTGTTCCTTTAAAAGCGCCTCCTGCTCCGCCGCGGGCAGATTGGAGAAACAGTGGGGATTCAATCCCAGAATCATGCCGTGGGACGTTCTCTTCGCATAAGGCTCCGGACCGGGCACCGTCTTCTGGTCATAAAGGAACTTGTGCCAGAACCGGGAATATAACAAGTGCAGTGTGGTGTGCTCCATGCCGCCGTTATACCAGTCCACAGGCATCCAGTAATCAAGCGCCTCTTTGCTTGCCAGCGCGTTCTCATTCTTCGGATCTGTATAGCGCAGGAAATACCAGGACGATCCCGCCCACTGGGGCATTGTGTCCGTCTCCCGCTTCGCCGGTCCTCCACAGCAGGGACAGGTGGTATTGACCCAATCGGTCATAGCCGCCAGCGGCGATTCTCCGTTATCTGTCGGCATATAACTCTCCACATCGGGAAGCTCTAACGGCAGTTCACTCTCGTCAAGCGGCACAAAACCGCATTTTTCACACTGTACAATCGGAATCGGCTCACCCCAGTAACGCTGTCTGGAGAATACCCAGTCGCGCAGCTTAAAATTCGTCTTGGCACAGCCGACGCCCTTCTCCTCCAGAAAAGCAACCATCTTCTCCTTGGCGTCCGCCACGGAGAGTCCGTTCAGGAAGTCCGAGTTCACAAGCGTGCCCTCTGCCACGTCCGTGTAAACCTCCTCCTGTACGTCCTTTCCGCCTGCCACCACTTCAACAATCGGCAGACCGAACTTTTTCGCAAACGCCCAGTCTCTCTCATCATGGGCGGGAACCGCCATGATCGCGCCGGTGCCGTAGCTCATCAGCACATAATCGGAAATATAAATCGGTATCTCTTTGCCGTTCACCGGATTCACCGCGGACATGCCGTCGATGCGCACGCCGGTTTTCTCCTTAGCAAGCTCCGCCCGCTCGAAATCGGATTTTCTGGCCGCCTGCTCTCTGTAAGCGCAGATATCGTCCCAGTTTTTCAGCTCCTCTTTATACTTGTCGATAATCGGATGCTCCGGAGACACCACCATATAAGTCGCGCCAAACAGCGTATCGCAGCGGGTCGTGTAAACGCGCAGCTTATCCTCCTTATCCTTGATGGAAAAGTCCACTTCCGCGCCCATGGATTTACCGATCCAGTTCTTCTGGGAGACTTTGACGCGCTCCACATAGTCTACCGTTTCAAGTCCTTCAATCAGCTTGTCCGCGTACTCCGTGATCTTTAACATCCACTGGCTCTTCACCTTGCGGACAACCTCCGCGCCGCACCGCTCGCAGACACCGTTCACCACTTCCTCGTTGGCAAGTCCCACCTTACAGGAGGTACACCAGTTGATCGGCATCTCGGACTTGTAGGCAAGCCCCGCCTTAAACAGTTTCAGGAAAATCCACTGGGTCCACTTATAATAGTTGGGATCCGTGGTATTGACCTCTCTCTCCCAGTCAAAGGAGTACCCCAGGGAGTGGAGCTGGCTCTTAAAGCGCGCCACATTGTTCTGAGTCACGATCTTCGGGTGAATATGATTCTTGATCGCATAATTTTCCGTGGGAAGACCGAACGCGTCCCAGCCCATAGGATAGAGTACGTTATAGCCCTGCATCCTCCTCTTTCTGGCCACAATGTCAAGCGCCGTGTAGGGACGCGGATGTCCCACATGCAGTCCCTGCCCCGAAGGGTAAGGGAACTCCACCAGCGCATAGTATTTCGGTTTGGAGTAATCCTCCGAAGTCTGGAAAGCTCTCTCGTCGTCCCAGATCTTCTGCCATTTTGTCTCCACTTCTCTGTGATTGTACACTTCTGCCATTTTACCGCCCAATCCTTTCCTGCCGCGTACGGCTTTTCTTATCTCAATCCACGGCAGGCACTCCCCTGCCTGCCACAGTTTTTGGAATTTTTCTCATACTCTACTCATTTTATTATACTCGCGGGATTTGTCAACTGTTTTCTTATATTATAGCGCATTCCATAAAGCCTTTTTTTAGCATACCATAAGGCTGTTTCGCAAAACCTCACGTATTCCAAAAAGCCCCTTAACAGACATCACAGACATCCTCTTTTACCGTTTCCTCCGCTTCTGATCATATCGAAACAGACAGAGCCACTGGATGTAAAGCGTGACGCCGTCCTCGTGGGCATGATACAGCCCTGCCGCTTTTAACGCCGCCGACACCTGTCTTTTCGTAAACATGCCGCCCTTCCCCGTCATGCCGTACTTCATAGCCCGCTCAATAAACTTCTGGAACGCCCGGTATTCCCTCCCGTCCAGATCCGGGACAGCTTTCCGGGTGAAATGCACCAGAACAGTGTCCACGGCCGGTCTGGGATGAAAGTCCTCCCTGCGGAAATGGTACACCATTTTCATGTCCCACCTCACCTTAAGCTCCAAGGATTTCTTATTTTCTTTCGGAAGCCCCATAAACCGTTTGGCTGCCCCCTTCTCCATCACAAGCCACATATCCGCCGGTGGATTTATTCCCTGCGTCAGCTTCTCCACAATCTGCGTGGTCAGAAAAAACGGTATGTTGGAAAAGACCCGATAGGCGCCTTTTTCCGGCAGTCGGTATTTCATAAAGTCGCCCAAAACCAGCTCTGCATTTGCATACTTCGACAGCCGTCCTTTCGCGTTCTCCATAAGCCTTTCGTCGATTTCCACCGAGCATACCCTTCCTGCTCTCCGGCAAAGCTCTTCCGTCAAATGCCCCTTTCCGGTTCCAATCTCAAGCACCGTATCCCCCTTCTGCAGATCCGCCAGACGGACGATCCTGTGAATTAATTTTTTATCTGTCAGAAAATTCTGGGAATCCGATACCTGTTTTACATAGTCATATCCTGCCTGTCTCCTGTCTCTTTGCATAATGCGCCTCCTTTTTATCCTGTACACCACGATTCACCTGCCGGCAAATCCATTTTCCCGATAAAAAGGCAGTAAAAAAGCAGGACCGACCCCACAAACAGAATCTTCCCGCTAAACGCCACAATATAAGACAGACTGCACAGATATGACTTTACAGCACATCCGTCCGGCAAGCTGCCTGGCTGCTTTTATTCGCACGCAAAAAAGACCCCATTTACATGAGACTACATCATCTGCTTTTTACTGCCCCTGATAACGGGTACGTGCACACTGAATAAAAACTCCCACGCCTAAGCCGCCTTTCTGAATTTCCTATGATATCTTTTCACATGATCACTATAGCACAGCTTCAGAAATGCTGTCAACACAAGGAACGCACCGCTATTTCCCGATAAAATAACAGCTACAGAAAAATATGTCATATCACATGCCGCCGGTTATGTGTTATAATGTTACAAGTTATGTTCTTATCGCAGAAAGTACGTGTTTCCGAATACATAGGAATATCGTCTTTTTTAATATGCAAAACGAGGAGGAAATTGATCATGCGAAGCAAAAAAAGATGGCTTGCGGCAGCGCTTTCCATCGTGATCGCGTTCGGTGACTGCGGCGGTATGACGTCGCTTGCCACGGAGAGTTCACTTAACGCGGAGAACACAGTCTCAGAAAACAATACGCTTTCGGATGAAATGCCGGAAATTGAAGACGGGGAAAATGAGGATGACGACACTCTCTCCGACTCTTCTGCCGATCCCGATGCGCCGGAAGAGACAAATATCCTGCCGGATGCGGACGACGGCGATGAAACGGACGGAGCAGAAGAAATAAAAGAAGCGGAAGAAGCCGATCCTGAAACAGATCTGCCCGCTTTGCATATCGGACGGATTGCCGAAGGAGAATCGCTTCCCGACGCGGGGGACGATACCTTCATTTATGATCTTCCGCTCTCTTTTGAGACGGCAAAAAATCTGATCCTGTTCGCCAGTTATGACATAGCGGAAATCCCGGAGACCGCAGAAGCAGGGACACTTGTATGGAGCATTCTGCGCGGTGAAAAGGGACTGGAAGCCGGAAGCGCAAACCTGCTCGATGAGGAGGACGACTGGAACGGCTTCGAGGAGGTGTCCTCTTCCCCTTTCTTTACCCTGGAAGAAATAACAGATACAGAAAGCGAATATTACCGGATGATGGCGCTTATTCCCGAAGAGGGCTTCTCTGCCGGCGCTGGCAGCGAAACCCGTGAAACGGAAGAAACGTCTGAAAACTATGCTTACTATATCCGCGCTGCCTATTATACGGAAGCTGCGGCTGAAAACGACGGGGACTTTTACGCTGCCACTACCGTACCGTTTGTGCCCGGAGAGGACACAGCCGCAGACGGGGAAACAGACGAAATCACGGAGAATGCCGCGGATACGGTGGAAAATCCTGAGGACGCTGCCCCGGAGGAGGCTTCCGTTTCGGAAAACAGCGCCGATGAAATTGAAAATGCGCTTTCTGAGGACGGTCCTATCGAAACCGACGCCCTGCATGAGGACGAAAGCGGCTCCCCGGAATCATCGGAAGATCCGAATACAGAAAATGACCTGACAGATGAAACCGCCGAAACACTTTCCACCGTTTCCGAAAACAGCAGTATACAGGGTGCTTCCGCACTTGCAGAAGACGCAGAACTGCCGCCTCTGGAAGAAGAGCCGGACGGCCGGTTAGCCCTGTACAAAGGCGCCGGCACAGACGAGACTGATATCATTGACGCGAAAGAACGGATCACACTGGGTTCTGGCGACACACAGCAGATTACCGCAAAGGCTGATCCGGAAATGGAGCCGACAGCGTTTCTGTGGGAAAGCAGCGATGAAACCGTCGCCACTGTAACTGCGGGTGAGAACGGGACTGCCACAATCACGGGGGCCTCGGAGGGATATGCCAGAATCACCGTGTCCTGCCGCAGTATAACGGCTTCCGTCGTTGTCGATGTTGTCCTTGATAAGGAAAATCCCGATAACGATAAGCATCTCGATCTTTCCGGCGACATCCGGGTAGCCGGTTTTGAAAAAGAAAATGACAGGCTGGTCTATAACGGACAGAAAATCACGCAAAATTTCCGTGTTTACCATAAAGATACCCTTTTAAAGGAAAAAACGGATTATACCCTGAGTTATAAAAATAACGTCAACGCCGCCGCATGGAACAGCGCCAAAGCGCCCAGCGTGACCATCAATCTCAAGGGACAGTATCAGGGAAGCGTGACCTTATACTATACGATTAAGCCTCTGGATATTAACGACATTGATATCTACAATCCGGATATAACTGTCCCCGGTGAAGACGGAACCGGCGTGAAAAAAACACCGGGCTACGAGCAGACCGTCAATTACAGTAAAAAACTCAACATTCCCGCTCCCGTTCTGACCTTCGGCAAAAAGAAACTGGTTGTAAAAAAGGATTTTATTTGCGACTATACTACGCCTGGGGAAAACATGACAGCTTTACCGTCAGACTATAAAAACGGCTCGCTCTACGAACCCGGAAAGCCATATTCCTACACCGTTTTGGGTACGGGCAACTTTACAGGTTCTTTTCCCATGCAGCTCGTTGTGCTGAACGATAAAACACGGAATTTCAGCTCCGCATCGGTGAAGCTCGATAAAAGGCAGTATGCATACAGCGGCGCGCCTTTATCTAAAGCGGATGTTCTCATTGAAGAAGTGAAAATAAGCGGTCTGGTTCTGGATAATGCACTTTATGATTACGAAGTCTGCGCGTCAGGAACAGAGGGCGCATATCTCATGCTCTCTCCCACCGATGCGGGCAGAAACGCCGGTTACCGGGGCTGCAAAAAAGTCACATTAAAGCTGGTGGGCGACAGAATGATCAGGGACGCTGTCCCCGGCGCAGACTGGCACGAAAACCTCCCCTTCTCCCAAAAGACGGTGGATAAAGACGGCGGGATTTTCCAGACCGGCCCCGTCTTACTGACCTTTGGCGAAGACGCCGGAAAAGAAACCCTTTCAGAGGGAACCGATTATACCGTAAAATACAGCAATGCCAAAAAAGCGGGAAGGGTGACGGCCACCTTTACGGGAAAAGGCAGATACAAAGGCACGCTCCGGCTGACTTATACGATTACCCCAAACACGGATCTTAAAATTGTCATGGGAAAAAATGTGACAAATAATAACGGCACTTATGAAGTTGCCTACCAAAAAGGCGGCGCTGTGCCGGAGCTTATTTTAAAGGATCAGGATTATACCGCCCTGAAAATCAAAACCGATTACACCATAAAGTATAAAGATAACAAGACGCCCGGCGAACCCATGACCTGTGAGATTACGGGAAAAGGCAGCTATAAAGGGTATGAAAGAACGGTTACGCTTATGGTGACAAAAGCCGACATCGGTAAATGCACCATCTCCATTCCCGATAAACCCTGCAGCGATAAGCCGAACAAATGGAAATCAACCGTTACAATCAAGGACGTAAACGGCAAAAAACTGGCAGCTAAGACCGATTATGACGCAAACTTCACTTTTAGTCATACACAGGAACAGTCGCCGCCGCAGGACACGACTATCGAAGTCACTGTAAGGGGACTTGGCTGCTACGAGGGTTCTTCCATCAAAGGATCCTATCGTATCTTTGCTAAAAATATCAGTACACTAAAGGTTGTCATTGATCCGCAGGAATATACAGGGGAAGAAATTACCCTGACTCCGGTCACGGACATTCATCTGTATGCCAACAGTACCGACGCAAAGAAAAAGCAGAATGAGATCACAAAGAGCTGTTATGAAATCGAAGAATACAAAAATAACATCAAAGCAGGCACTGCCAGGGTGACCCTGCGCGGTATCGGGGAATACGGCGGGACGAAAACCTATTCCTTTAAGATTCAAAAAAAGAAATACCAGATTAACCGTGTGAAGGGAATCAGGCTGGACAAAACAAGTCAGTCCATCACTCTGGCTGAAACGGATGCGGAAAAGAGAACCCTCACTGCTACGGTCACATCGGAAATCGATGAAAAGATCGCCAATCCGACCGTAATCTGGACCAGCTCCAACAACAATATCGCCACCATAGAGGAAATACCTGACAGCACGGTCTCCGGATCTGCTGACAAAAAACAGACGGTCTCCGTTTCCGCCATACTCACACTGAAAAAGGAAGGCAGCGTGACAATTACCGCCACTTCACAGGACGGTAACAAAAAGGCACAGTGCAAGATTACCGTGATCGACGCCCCGATTTTACTTGAAGCCGGTCAGACAATTAAAGAAAATGTTGGCGGCACATACCAGCTCCGCATGGAGTTTGCAGAAACACAGGATAAGAGTAAACTCAAATGGGAAAGCAGCAATCCGGAAAAGATATCCGTCGATCCAAACGGTCTGCTCACCATGAAGCAGGCAGGCGCGGCTATTATCAAGGCTGTGTACACTTCCGGAAGTAACAAAAATTTCACCCAGCAGTGTTATGCGGTGGCGATCAATCCGGACGAAAGCGCACCGGAAAGTACCGAGGGAAAGAAGGTGCATATTTATGACCAGAAAGACCCTGCCAGAGATACGGAACGCATCAATGAGTTCCTTCGACAATGGGAGTGGAACCCCAATGAATATGAATGCCTGTATATCCCAGCAGGCGTATATTACATCGATGCTGTCGGAGGATATTATGATCAAAATGGCGCATGGCAGTTTGGCGGCATTGTTCTGACAAGTAACCAAAAACTTGTTATGTCAGAAAGTGCACTGCTGGTCGCTCTTCCCAACAATAAGGGCAACTCGCAGGTGATCAACATCACCGGACACAAAGGTATCACTGTTTCCGGCGGGCAGATCATCGGTGAGCGCAAGGAGCATAAAGGCACTGGCGGCGAGTGGGGACACGGCATTGCTGTATTCGGAGGCACGGACATTACCATCGAAAATGTGGATATTTCACAATGCTGGGGAGACGGCATCTATCTGGGCCTGTACAATGGATGGGAGGACGGAAACCCAAAGAAATTTTTCAGCAGCGATATTACCATCACCAACTGTAATCTGCATCATAACCGCAGAAACAATCTCTCCATTACCGACGTGTCCAATGTTACGGTCAAAAACTGTGCATTTAACTATGCGAGCGGCACTGATCCGCAGTATGGCATTGACATTGAACCAAATAAGGGCAACACCTGCAGCAACGTGACCATATCCGATTCCACGTTTCGGGGAAATGCCAACGGAACCATTCAGATTCTCGGACAGCTAAACGCCCATGTAAAAGGCGTTACAATAGAGAACTGTAAAGGTGACAAGGCGCCCGTTAAATGGTCTGGATTCGGCGGCAGTGTGAGCGGCGTGACTGATAAAAATAACAATTGGAATTGGAAATAAAGTGAATCTTCATAACGTCTCAAAAGAGGAGCAGGCCAATCGGTCTGCTCCTTCTCTTTGTCTGTGACACAATAAAAAGCGGATATCCTTTCCCAAAATCACAAGGATATCCGCCATTATATTTCGCTATCTGTTATACGTCCGCATTCGCCTCCGCAACAGCCTTCGCTCTCGCTGCCACTTCCTTCTCCTGCACATCGCCGGGAGCCTGCTCGTATCTTGCAAACTCGTATTTGTAAGTACCGCGGCCGCCGGTCATGGAACGAAGGTCGGTACAATAACCGCTCAAACATGCCACCGGGATATCCGCTTCCACCACGGTCTTGCCATCCCCTGCGGGATTCATGCCGAGCACTCTGCCCCTTCTCTTATTCAGATCGCCCATCACATCACCCGTATAGGAATCGGGTACGGTCACCTGCAGGTTCGCAATCGGCTCAAGGAGCACCGGCCCTGCCTCCATAAATCCTTTCTTGAACGCCTGAATGGTCGCCATCTTAAATGCCATTTCGGAGGAATCCACCGGATGATAGGAACCGTCGTAGAGAACCGCTTTCACGCCCACCACAGGGTAAGCCGCCAGAGGTCCTGCGGTAACGGAATCCTGTAACCCCTTTTCCACAGCCGGAAAGTAGTTCTTCGGCACAGCGCCGCCCACTACTTCCTGCGCAAACACGAAAGGCGTCTCCAGATCGCCGGATGCCTCGAAGCGCATCTTCACATGTCCGTACTGGCCATGACCGCCGGACTGCTTTTTATACTTGTGCTCCACATCGGATTTCTTGCGGATCGTCTCCTTATAAGCGATCTTGGGCTCCGTGAGCTCGATCTCTACCTTGTACTCATTGAGAAGGCGGCTGACAACCACATCCAGATGCAGATCGCCCATTCCGTAAAGCAGGGACTGTTTGTTCTCCGCGTCGTTAACGACCTGGAGTGTCTGATCCTCATGACGCATCTTCTGCAGCGCCTGAGAAACCTTATCCACGTCTCCCTTATTCTTAGCCTTGTACCGTTTGTATGTATAAGGTGTGGAGATCTCTGCCTTGCCGTAGCGGATGGTTCTCGCCTTGGTGGAGAGCGTGTTGCCTGTTCTTGCCGCCGTCAGCTTCGCAATCGCGCCGATATCGCCCGCATGAAGCTCTTTGACTTCGATGGGCTTGCTTCCCTGCATAACGTAGAGCTTGCTGATCTTCTCCTCCACTTCCTTCTCGTCATTGTAAATCATGTCATCGCTCTTAAACACGCCGGAGCATACCTTGATCAGCGAATACTTACCGATAAAGGGATCCACGATGGTTTTAAAGATATAAGCCGACTTCGCCTTGGAGAAATCGAAGTTCGCCTGGAAAATTTCGTTCGTCTTTAAGTCGATGCCTGCAAACTCCCTGTTCTCCGGGCTTGGCATATACTTCACGATATCGTCAAGCAGTGTAAAGACGCCCTGACAGAGCACGTTGGATCCCATGGACATGGGAACGACGCTGCCGTCCATAACGTTTGTGCGAAGCGCCGCACGGATCTCCGCCTCTGAGAAGGTATCCCCGTTAAAATACCGCTCCATAAAATCTTCGCTGGTCTCCGCCACTGCCTCCATCAGCGTGTCGCGGCAAAGCTGCAGGTTCGCCTTGCTGTACTCGGGCATCTCGCACTCCACAACTTCCTTGCCCTCCCAGCGGTACGCCTGCTCGGTAATCACATTGATATAGCCCACAAACTTCTCGTTCTCACGGATCGGCAGATGGAAAGGCGCCATCTTTTTACCATATTTCTCCGTCATGTCCTCCACTACCTGTCTGAAGGAAGCGTTGTCGATATCCATATCGGTCACGAAAACAAATCTGGGCAGCTTATATTTATCACAGATCTCCCATGCTTTCTCCGTGCCGACTTCCACGCCCGCCTTGCCGGATACCACGATGATCGCTGCGTCCGCCGCACTCACCGCCTCCTCCACTTCACCTACGAAATCAAAAAAGCCGGGGGAGTCGAGCACGTTGATCTTCGTACCCTCCCACTCAATCGGAACAACAGACGTGGCGATGGAAATATGACGTTTCTGCTCCTCCTTACCGAAATCGCTCACCGTGTTTCCGTCGTCTATCTTACCCATTCTGGATGTGATGCCGGAAAGGTAAGCCATCGCTTCCACCAGACTGGTCTTGCCGCATCCCCCATGTCCCAGCAAAACCACATTACGAATCTTATCCGTTGTGTAAACATTCATGCCTTGTAACCCTCCAATTCTGTTGTTCTATTTTACAACCAAAACCATATAAAATCATGGCAATACAGTCGTCTTATGTCTGACTGTCCTGTCTGTATTGTCATGTTCCGCGCATGGCACTAAGTTGTAAATACATTTTACTAAATTTTCAGAACAATTTCAACAACTATTTATACACTCTGCACAGATTGTCCACCGCAACGGCAATGCCGTGCTTTCCCATAAGAATATTACCATATCCGCATCCTATGATTTCATATGAAGAGTTTATCATTACAATAAGCTGTTATCGCATCGTTGATCCATATTCCTTTATTACACAAACTGCCTTTATCACATGTACTGAGGTACTCAATTGCTTTTTTATATTCCCCATCGTGAATATAAGTCAATCCTCTTCTCAGTTCCTGATGGTATAAAGTTTTACACATATTCTCATAAAAGGTTCCTATTTCACATGATTGTGTGTTTTGATAAAAATGTTCCATATACTGAACCACACACCGCTCAAGTTCTTCCAATTCCCAATTCACAAGCTCATTTTTTGTACTGTAAATTTCTGAACCGTATACGGTGAAGGCGCCGACAGCCCGCAAACTGACCGGCTCATTTTTATTTTCAGGCATCTCTAAAAGATCCCACAGCAAATCGTCAAGCCACATTGGTTTTAGCCTCTCAATACTTGTACAGTAACAATGCCCATCACGCTCACAAACATAAATCATCAAATCAAAAAACAATTCGCTTTTTTGAACCCATACCATAAAATCTTTTTTCTTCAGGTTATATTTTTTAATTTCTGACCGAATGATTTTCGGCAAAGCGTTCTTTAACTCTCTCAGTTTTTTCTGCTGTTCTCTCGTCATATTTTTTTACCCAATTTGCGTTTTCCAGGTTCTAAGCTCTGTGCGCATTTGCTCTGCCTGACCGGTCAGTTATCACACTACAGTATGTCATTTTTTCATAAAGAATACAAGCATATAGAAATAACCTGCTTTGGAGACGGCTCTTCGTTTCCTTGCTTTACCTCCCGTTTTGTGGTATCTTTAGAACGAAACTCAAACACACGAAAGGTACTGCTTTTATGAACACTCTCACCTGTGGTTTTATCGGACTCGGGCTGATCGGCGGCTCCATCGCCAAGGCGATCCGGCTCCAACTGCCAGACACCCGCCTGATCGCCTATGATATCAATACTGAATCCCTGAACCTCGCTGTTAAAGAACAGGTTATCAATCAGATCTGTCCTGCCATTGACGGCTCTTTCGGAAGCTGTGATTATATCTTTTTATGCGCGCCGGTCTCCCACAATATGGAAAACCTGCTTGCCCTGAAACCGTTTCTCTCACCCGACACCATTCTGACGGATGTGGGGAGCGTCAAGACCGGCATCCACAGACAAATTGAGGAACTGCATCTGCAAAAACAGTTTATCGGCGGACATCCGATGGCCGGTTCCGAGCGTTTCGGTTATCAGAATGCCAAGGCTTCCCTGTTAGAGAACGCCTACTATATTCTGACTCCCTCTGAGGAAGTTCCCGCTGGCAAGGTGGACGCATACCGGACGCTGGTGGAAACCATCGGTGCGATTCCCCTGACCTTATCCTGCAAAGAGCACGACTATGTGACTGCGGCGATCTCCCATCTGCCCCACGTCATCGCTGCCTCTCTCGTTAACGTGGTCAAGAGCTGTGACTCCGAGGACGGTGTTATGAAAATGATCGCCGCCGGAGGATTTAAGGATATCACAAGAATCGCATCTTCCTCCCCGGAAATGTGGCAGCAGATCTGTCTGACCAATGCGGATAACATTGTAAAGCTGCTGCGGATATACATACAATACCTGGGAGCCATTGCGGACGATATAGACGCTCATAAAAAGGAAACGCTCTATCAGTTTTTCGATACGGCGAGAACTTACCGTGAATCCTTTATCAGCGCACCCAGCGGCCCCATCAAAGCGGAATATGTGTTAACCGTGGACATTGCGGATAAACCCGGCGCCATTGCGGCTATCGCCTCTCTCCTTGCCATGCACGACGTGAGCATCAAAAACATCGGCATCAACCACAACAGAGAGCTTGCGGAGGGCGCACTGCGCATCGAATTTTACAGTCAGGACATGCTTTCCCGGGCAATGAAGATTATGACGGAGCACGGCTATAAAAAATCGTCGCCAGACAGCGACCATTAAGAGTATGCCAAAGATGGAGGAAAAAATGAAATATCATAAAGCGAATGCACTGAGAGGGGAAGTGACAATCCCCGGAGACAAATCTATCTCTCACCGGGCGGTGATGTTCGGCTCCCTTGCCGAAGGCACAACGGAAATCACCAACTTTCTGCAGGGGGCGGACTGTCTCTCCACCATAGAAGCATTTAGGAAAATGGGCATTGAGATTGAGAATAACGCCGGGAAAATTCTGGTTCACGGAAAAGGCCTTCACGGCCTCAAAGCACCCTCTTCCGTGCTCGATATGGGAAACAGCGGCACCACCACCAGACTGATCAGCGGCATTTTGGCAGGACAGCCTTTTGAGAGCACTCTCACCGGCGACGCCTCCATTCAGAAGCGTCCCATGCGGCGGATCATGGAGCCGCTTTCCATGATGGGTGCAAAGATCGTCAGCGTAAACGGCAATGACTGCGCGCCGCTCCACATCACAGGCTCTCCCCTGCACGGCATCCACTACCACTCCAAGGTAGCCTCCGCACAGGTGAAATCCGCCGTTTTGCTGGCCGGTCTCTATGCAGACGGCGAAACCCTTGTGACTGAGCCGACTTTAAGCCGCAACCACACGGAAATCATGCTGCGCTATTTTGGCGCAGATCTGCATGCGGAAGGAAAAACTGCCCGCATTGTTCCCGAGCCGCGCCTGGAAGGCCGGAAAATATATGTGCCCGGCGACATTTCTTCCGCCGCTTACTTTATCGCCGCAGGACTTATCGTCCCCGGCTCTGAAATCCTCATAAAAAATGTGGGGATCAATCCTACCAGAGACGGCATTTTAAGAGTTGCCCGGGAAATGGGTGGGAATATTACGCTTTTAAATGAGAATTACAACGGAGAACCGACCGCCGATCTGCTTGTAAAACACAGTCAGCTCCACGGCGTCACCATTGAAGGGGATATCATTCCCACGCTGATCGATGAACTTCCCATCATCAATATTATGGCCGCCTGCGCAAACGGCACTACCGTAATACGGGATGCCGCCGAATTAAAGGTCAAGGAATCAAACCGCATTGACGTGATGGTACAGTATTTAAGCGCTATGGGCTGCGATATCACAGGTACCGATGACGGCATGATCATTCATGGCGGACAGCCTCTGCACGGAACAGAGGTGGACTCCCATCTGGATCACCGCATTGCCATGAGCTTTGCCGTGGCTTCCCTCATCGCTCAGGGAGAAACAAAAATAGAGGGCAGCGATGTAGTCACCATCAGCTACCCTGGGTTTTATGAGGATCTTGCACGCCTGTGCGGGGTTTAACGCGCCCCGTGCATTTTCTGCCCTTCCTTTCGGAAGGACGCCTGCTTACCAGGTCTGTTCTTCCGATTTTCTATCTCCGGCATTTCTTCTGAAATCAGCAGTCTAAGAAAGTTTCACCAGAAGCCTGTTCAGAAAATAGGAAGCTACCATACAGGCAATCCCCATCACGCTTCCATACCAGTTGAGCGCCGCGTCGGACTGCTGAAAATGCCTGCCCTCCACGAACTGCTTGTAATACTCCGTGTAATAGGCAAGCACATAGCAGACCGCACCCGCTCCGATCACACCGAGTATTCTGTAATACCTTCTGAAAACCACCATACTCACAAACGTGGTTACAAATCCTACCACAAAGAACAGACCAAGATGGGCGCCAAAACGTATCATCAATGCCGTTGTCTCAATCTGATCCCCTGTGGGTTGTTCGAATATTCTTCTGGCAATCTGCTCGGCCAGCCGCATCGTCAAATCCGTGGAAACAGCCCCATTTTGGAAAGATACCACCATCACAAAATACAAAAGCAGTAAAAGCGCCCCAAAGGATATGGCAATCACACCCAGTTCCAGAAGGATATGATTCTTCTTATTTTTGTTCATGCTTTCTTTATCTTTCTAACCTTCCATCGTCTCAATCGTGCTGTAGGTCTCGATTCTGCTTGCCTCAATCTCTGACATGCCGATAAAAATCGAGCCGTAGGAAAAGAGGGTGTCTTCTTTCTTCTCAATGCGGACAATCTCAATAAAAGCGTGAATCACTTCCTTGGTCCAGATCGTCAGAGACGCTTCATAAACCGCACCGATCTCCAAAGCCTCACTGCACATAAAACCGACGCCTGTCTTAGACACATCTGTCACATCAATATCTACTTCTCTCGTGTCTCCCTCTGCATCCAATCTCTTAATCAGAAGCTTCGATGTCAATTCCAACCGTTTGTTTTTCCTGCGTTCTTCCATGTTTTTGTCCTTCCGTTTTATCTATTATGGCTCTTTGTCCTTTTTATTATAGTACGCAATACCATAAATTACAAATCATATCACAAGCATCGCATCCCCGAAGCTGAAAAACCGATACCTCTCCTCCACCGCCTCCCGGTACGCCGCAAGCACATTCTCCCTTCCCGCAAGCGCAGAAACCAGCATTACCAGCGTGGATTCCGGCAGGTGGAAATTCGTGATCAGGCAGTCCAGCGCCTTGAAACGGTATCCCGGGTAAATAAAGATTTCCGTGTCGCCGCATCCCGGCTGCACCCGACCGTTTTCGTCCGCCGCGCTCTCCACCGTGCGGCAGCTTGTCGTCCCCACGCAGATCACGCGCCCGCCGCTTTCCTTCGTGCGATTGATCAGGTCCGCCGTCTCCGATGTCACCTCATAATGTTCGGAATGCATATGGTGCTCTGAGAGGTTGTCCGCTTTCACGGGGCGAAACGTGCCGAGCCCCACATGGAGGGTCACATAGGCAATGTTTACGCCCATTTCCTCTATATGCGCAAGCAGTTCCTCCGTAAAGTGAAGACCCGCCGTCGGCGCCGCCGCAGAGCCCTCGTATTTCGCGTACACGGTCTGGTAACGGTTCTTATCCTGCAATTTATGGGTAATATAAGGCGGCAGCGGCATTTCCCCGAGGCGGTCAAGCTCCTCCTCAAAAATCCCCTCATAGTCGAAGCGGATCAGCCGGTTTCCCTCCTCCACCACCTCAAGCACTTCCGCCCGCAGACACCCGTCACCAAAGACAATCTTTGCGCCGGGTCTCGCCTTTTTTCCGGGCTTTACAAGGGTTTCCCAGATATCATTTTCCCTTCTCTTTAAAAGAAGCACCTCGATGGCTGCGCCGGTATCTTCCTTCGTCCCCAAAAGCCTTGCAGGAATGACTTTGGTGTTATTTAAGACCAGACAATCGCCCGGCCTTAAATAATTGATAATCTCTTTAAAATGATGGTGCTCTGCTTCCCCGGTTTCCCGGTTCAGCACAAGCAGTCTCGACGCGGAGCGATCTTCCAAAGGGTCCTGCGCAATCAACTCCTGCGGCAGATCAAAATAAAAATCGGATTTCTTTAATTCTGTCATTCTGTCCTCTATTCCAAAGTGTTTTACACTCGGAAAAGAGCGCAAAAGCTTTCACTCTGCCATGCGCTCCTTTCCCCGTCTGTCTATTTATCGACCGACCAAGTCAGTCCTATTTCGTTGGTGTACGAAAATCTCACGGAAAAATCCGTGTATTTTACAGACTTGCATTCTCCAAAAACGCCACATATCCGCGTTTCGTCTCGTACACGTCCGCCTTGCTTGTAGCCTCCCAGGGCGCATGCATATTGAGCACGGCCACACCGCTGTCGATCACGTTCATGCCGTAGAGCGCAAGAATATAAGCGATCGTACCGCCGCCGCCAAGGTCTACCTTGCCAAGCTCCGCCGTCTGGAAGTTCACTTTCTCCTTCTCGAAAATCGCCCGGATATGGCCCAGATACTCCGCATTGGCGTCGTTGGAGCCGGATTTGCCGCCTCTGCCCGTAAACTTGTTAAATACCATACCGCCGCCAAGATAAGCCACGTTCTTTTTATCAAAGCTGGATGCGTAGGCAGGATCATACGCGCTGCTCACATCGGAGGAAAGCATACAGGAACGGGCAAGGCATCTGCGCAGACCAAGCTCACTGTACTCACCAAGAAGGTTCATCACCTCCGCCACCGCATTTTCAAAGAATTTTGACTGCATACCAGTGGCGCCCACGCTGCCAATCTCCTCCTTATCCACAAGGATGCAGCAAGCTGTGCGCTCTGTCTGTCCAATCTCCAGCATCGCCTTCAAAGAGGAGAATGCACATACACGGTCATCCTGCCCGTAGGAAAGAATCATGCTGCGGTCAAACCCTGCTTCTCTCGCTTTTCCGGCAGGCACCACTTCCAGCTCCGCAGAGATGAAGTCCTCCTCCTCAAAATCATAATCCTTTTTGAGAATCTCGAGGATTCCCTTCTTCACAGCGTCTTTCGGTGCGCCGGACTCTGCGTCCTTATCTTCTTTATCCTTCTTCTCAATGACAAGGGGCTTATTGCCGATGATGATGTCGAGCGCCTCGCCCTCAATCACCTTATCCGCTTTCTTCTCAAGCTGCTCATGCGCGAGGTGAATAAGCAGATCAGACACGAAGAACACCGGATCATCCTCGTTCTCCCCCACGTTAATTTCTACGGTGCTTCCGTCCTTCTTCACCACAACGCCGTGGATGGAAAGGGGAATGGTCACCCACTGGTACTTCTTCACACCGCCATAATAATGGGTGTCAAGATAGGCAAAACCGCCGTCCTCATACATAGGATTCTGCTTCACGTCCAGACGGGGAGAATCGATGTGCGCCCCAAGAATATTGATGCCGTCCTCCATCTTCTCCTTACCGATCTGAAACATCACAATGGATTTATTCATCCATACGGAATACACCTTATCGCCCGTTTTGAGCTCTTTGCCGTCCTTTACCAGCGCCTCTAACTCCTGATAGCCCGCCGCATCCAGCGTATTTACGATCTGGTCGATGCACTCCCGCTCGGTCTTTCCTTTGTCCAGAAAGTCCATGTATTCCTTTGCGAAAACATCTACTTCCTTAAGCTGTTTCTCATCATAAGTTTCCCATGTGTTTTTCTGCTCCATGGCTGTCACTCCTCTCTTTTTCGCATCTTTGGGTCAGCGCCAAACTGACCTGTGCCGCAATCTGTTCTTATTCTACCACATTGCAGCACATTGTACTTCCAAAATCTGTCTTTTCTGTGACTATTTTCTCCGCCACTCTGTTCCCCGCCATTCGGTTCGCAAATGCAAAAAGGCATCCACCTGCAATGAAAATAAAGATTCCCATGAAAAGATACATTCGTTCATTCCTCCGAATGGCAACGTTTCTCTAGCTCCTCAGCTCTATCCCCATACCTTCCAAACCATTGAGTATTTTCTTCATGGCACCTGTCACATCCGCCTCCTCAAGGGTTCTGTCCTTTGCCCGGAAAGTGATGGAATAAGCCATGGACTTAAATCCTTCCTTGATCTGACTTCCCTCGTAGATGTCAAAGAGCTGGTAATCTTCCAGAATCTTTCCGCCGCGCTGGGCAATGACAGCCTCAATCTGACCAGCCATCACGGTTTTCGGCACCACCATGCTGATATCCCTGAGAACTGCCGGATACTTCGCAATGCCCTCGTATTTGCGGTCAAAGGTCGCATGAGGCAGAATGGCCGGAATATCAAGCACCGCCACATAAGCTCTCGTCTTCATGTCATAATTGTCGCAGACCTCCGGATGCACCTCTCCCAGATAGCCAACCGGCGCATCCTCGTAATAAATATCCGCCTGTCTGCCCGGATGCAGATAATTTCTGCCAGCCTTCGGATCGTAAACCGCCTTTTTATGCATACCGATGCTCTCGAAGAACGCTTCCACAACACCCTTCATATCGAAGAAATCGCAGTCCCCGTACATGCCAAGGGTGAACTGCATCCGCTCCTCGGGCAGTTCCGTGAGAGGCAGGGCTTTGGGCAGATAAATGTTTCCAAGCTCATAGAGACGCACATCTTTGTTACGCCTGTTATAGTTCGTGGCAAGGCTGGTCAGCATCCCGTGCAGGGGAATCGTCCGCATAATCGAGAAATCTTCTCCCAGAGGATTCGCGATGGTGATCGCCTGTCTTGCCGGATCATCCGCGGGCAACAATAATTTATCAAATACCTTCGGGCTTTCAAAGGAGTAACACATCCCCTGTGAAAAACCGCAGTACTCCGCGATATCTCTTGCCTTCTGCTCAATGCGCAGCTTGAAGGGAAGTTTGCCCGTGGTGGCCTCGCCGTTTGGCAGCGTGGTCGGGATCTTGTCATAGCCGTAAAACCTCGCCACTTCCTCCGCGATATCGCACTGGCGCAGAATATCCTGACGGAAAGTCGGCACCGTAAGCGCCCCCTTCTCTTCGTCATATTCCACTTCAATCATCTTGAAAATATGAAGCATTTCCTGTTCGGAGACATCCGTGCCGAGCAGGCTGTTGTAACGTTCTGGCTCAAAAGGCAGAACCACTTTTTCCTTCATTTCGCCGTGCACGTCCACTATACCGCCGACCACCTCGCCGCAGCCAAACTCCTCGATCAACTGACATGCTCTGTTAATCGCCGCCTCCGCATTGTAGGGATCAAGCCCTTTCTCAAACTTGCCTGACGCGTCCGTGCGCAGTCCGACACGCTTTGCGGACTTGCGGATGTTCGCACCGTTGAATGTGGCCGCCTCAAAGAGCACGGTCGTCACACTGTCCGTAATCATGGAATTTTCACCGCCCATGATTCCGGCGATGCCTACCTCTTTCTCTGCGTCGCAGATCATCAGCACATCCGAATCCAGATTTCTGTCCTGTCCGTCCAGTGTACGGAAAACGTCGCCGTCCTTCGCCCTGCGGACGATAATCTTATGCCCCGCAATGGTATCCAGATCATAAGCGTGCATGGGCTGGCCGTACTCCTCCATCACATAGTTGGTGATATCCACCAGATTGTTGATGGGCCGGATGCCGCTTGCCGCAAGGCGTCTTTGCATCCACTTCGGAGAAGGCCCGATTTTGATATTCTTGCACACTCTCGCGCAGTATCTCGGGCAAAGCTCCGTGTCATGCACCTCCACGGATATATAGTCTTGCGCCTTCTCGTCGTTCCCCTCCGCCGTCACTTCCGGCAGAACAAAAGGTTTTCTGAATGTAGCCGCCGCCTCTCTCGCAATACCGATCACACTGTAACAGTCTACACGGTTTGAGGTCACTTCATACTCGAACACCGTGTCCCTAAGTCCCAGCTCCTCCACCGCGTCCGCGCCCACCTGCACGTCATTCTCGAAAATATAAATGCCCATTTCCGGCGCTTCCGGGTAAAAATTCCTGTCGGAGCCAAGCTCCTCGATGGAGCACATCATACCGTTTGAGGGCACGCCCCGCAGCTTTCCTGCCTTGATGGAAACGCCATTTTCCGGCAGAGGACCGCCGTCGTGACCGCCAGCTACCTTACCACCATCCAGAACGACCGGCACCTTATCGCCCTCCTTCACATTGGGCGCGCCGGTGACAATCTGGATCACCTCATTCCCGATATCCACCTGACAGACAATCAGCTTATCCGCGTCGGGATGCCTCTCGATCTTCTGAATCTGTCCCACAACTATTTTCTCCAGATTTTTGTCCAGTCTGGTGTAGCCCTCCACCTTCGTTCCGGAGAGGGTCATCGCATCCATATATTCCTGATCTGTGCAGGTAAGTTCCGGCACATATGCTTTAATCCATGACAATGCTGTATTCATGCTGTAAACCTTTCCCTTTCTAAATCTGTAACGTATTTATACATTGCAACACTCTTTATTCAAACAAAACTTAATCATACGAATATCCCGGTTTTTTATATAGCAAATCCTGATCGGCAGCCATATCTTTATCCATTAAAACTGTTTTAGGAAGCGGATATCATTCTCATACAATAGTCTCATGTCGTCGATCTCATATTTTAACAGCGCGATACGCTCAAGCCCCACGCCAAACGCAAATCCCGTGTACTGCTCCGGGTCAATGCCGCTCATCTCCAACACATGAGGATGTACCATACCGCAGCCAAGAATCTCAATCCAGCCCTCTCCCTTACAGAACCGGCAGCCTGTACCGCCGCACTTAAAGCAGGTCACATCCATCTCCGCACTTGGCTCTGTGAACGGGAAATGGTGGGGTCTGAATTTCACCTTTGTATCCTCCCCGAACAGTTCCTTCGCGAACTCTGCCAGAGTCCCTTTCAAATCCGCAAAGGTGATGTGCTTATCAATCACCAGTCCCTCAATCTGATGGAAGGAAGGAGAATGGGTCGCATCCACCTCGTCGGAGCGGAACACCCTGCCCGGTGCAATCATGCGGATCGGAAGTTTTCCTTTCTCCATCTCGTGCACCTGTGTGGAGGAAGTTTGTGTGCGCAGCAGAATATCCCCCGTAATATAAAAGGTGTCCTGCTCATCCTTTGCCGGATGATCCGCCGGAATATTGAGCGCCTCAAAGTTATAATAATCCCTCTCCACATCGGGACCTTCCACCACCTCATAACCCATGCCGATAAAGATTCGCTCCACCTCTTCCAGCGCGATGGTATTCGGATGGCGGTGCCCCATCTTACTCTTTTTGGAGGGCAGGGTCACGTCGATGACCTCTGTCTTTAACTTCGCTTCCCTGACGGCCCGCTCCATCTTTTTGACGGAAGCCTCCAGCACCTTTTCGATCTCTTCTCTCGTCTCATTGACAAGCTGTCCCACCTTCGGCCGGTCCTCCGGCGCCACGTCCTTCATGCTTTTTAACACCGCCGTCAGCTCACCCTTTTTTCCGAGGTAATTGACTTTAATTTCATTGAGCTTTTCGAGGGCATCGCTGGCCTCGATCTGACGCAGGGCCTCCGCCCTGATCTGTTCTAATTTTTCTTTCATATCCGTTCTCCTTTTTTTATATTTCTTACTGTGAGATTACAACTGGCTCTGCATGCAAGCATGTGGCCTGTCTCTGCCGCCTTCTAACGCTGTTGCCTTGCGAATAAGCAGACTCGTAATGCTTCGCATTCCGAGTTCGCGTTGCTCGCCATAAGTCGTCATCGCCAGGTCCACATGCAAGCATGCGGCCTGTCTCTGCCGCCTTCTGGCTCTGCTTATTCGCGCAAAAAAACGCCCCACATGTGCAACACATATGGGACGAATAGACTCCGCGGTACCACCCAGTTTCCCGCTCCCGGAATCTGCTTCAATCGCAGCTCCGCAAACGGACGCTTCCTTTGGCGTAACGTGCCTGTACGTTCTGCGCTACTTACGTTTATCCGTCTGCGGACAAACCGGTTCACCCAGACAGCTCCGGTGGGAAAATTCGGACAATTTCTGAACCGAAGGGAACTTACAGCCGATGATTCCCTCTCTCTGGCGGAAAAAATTTCCTACTGACACCTTCTTCGCTTTTATAAAATCTTTACTTTTAACAAATCTACCTGCTATTTTAGTGGCTTTCCTTCGACTTGTCAAGCCACCCGAAGAGAAATTTATAAACCGGACCAAAATATTTGTTGATATGTGCCCCAATCATCAGAATGTACATCAGCATGTAAAACCAGAGCATCAAAATGACCACTGTAGTCAGGCTCCCGTAAGTGCCAAAATCATTGTAGTGATCCACGTAGACAGAAAATGCAAAGGAGGCGACACTCCACAAAACCGCCGCAAAAGCCGCCCCCGGAATCTGCGCCTTAAACCGCAGCTTACAGCTCGGCACGAAGGCATAGATCATGGCAAAAATAAAAGTCAGAATCACCCAGGAAACGAGAAAGCGGAAACGCATAATCACATGCACCACCAGATGAAGCGGCGGGATATCCCGGAGAAGAATGTCCACAATCACATTGCCGAACACCATCACAAAAAGCGCCACCAGCGTAGCCGCCAGAATGATCACCGTATAAAAGCAGGCGATTGCCCGTAGCACAATATAATTTCGCTTTTCTTCCACATCGTTGACCGCGTTTAACCCGTAGATCAGCGCCAGCATAGCCTTTGCCGCCGACCAGATCGTTACCAGCGCAAACACCGTGATCGTCCCCGCCGATCTGGCATAGACGTCCGAAACGATGCGTATTACCATGCCGTTCACCGCATCCGGCGTAAACTGCGTGATCGCGTTGATCAGATTCTCCTCCGTAAGCGCCGTATAAGGCAGAATGGCACACAACGCCATCAGAAGCGGAATCATGGACAGAAAGAGGAAAAACGCCGTGCTTGCCGCAAAAGCGCTGATATTTTTTTTCGTCATCTGCCAGTTAAAATCCCGCAGGATATAATATAATCTGTAAATCGTTCTCATCATACTCCCGGTTGGTTTCGTTATCTACTCTATTGATACCATTTCTTTTTACCCGCATATATCTCTGTGATCAGCCTAAAATGGCGTTCCGGCTCCCCAGATTGTACGGGCACACATCCCTGCATTACTGCTCACGCAACTCCCCGGCCTCCTTCACCTCACAGCCGGGATAAAACATCGAAAGAATCTGCTCAAAGTCTGCTCCCTGCACACCCATCGCTTTCGCTCCGTTCTGGGACATGCCGACACCGTGTCCATAGCCGCCGCCAGTCAACGTATATCCTACCACATTTTCCCCGTATTTTCCAGTCTCAAGCGCGGTATCCAGCACAAAAAAGCCGCTTGGAAGAAGTGTTCCCGGAACCGTTTCGCTCCCGTCCTGCTTCCTGAGCGCACTTTTTCCGTCACAGAGCACATAGCGGATATTATATTCGGAAAGCACCTTGTACGCGGCTTTTTCCGTCTCAATATACAATTCCTGCGCGATTCCGCCTGCGCCTCTTTTTACAATTTCTATCTTCTTTATCTGCCCCGTCTTTCCGACCGGCTCCGACACATAATAATCTCCTTCCGCCTTTGTCAGGACAAAAGCAGGCGCCTTTTCATAGCGCTCCTTCAAGCGGGCGGACAGTTCCTTCCCATCCAGATCCTCCACGCAATAATTCCAGCGGTACCAGGGTTCCTCCTTCTCCAGATCCGTCTCGTGTACGTTGGTGATAAATTGCCGGAATATCCCCTCATCGCGCAAGGACTCCGCGTCAAATCCATCATCCGTTTTCGCAGACTGGAATTGTTCTCCCGTTCCCTCTGATTCTTCTGCACCCAAAACATCGTCCCCTCCTGTCTCAGCATCCGATTGCTCCGCTCCTTCCGCCCTCTCATCGCCATATGCACCGCTTACTCGCACGCCCCGCAGATAAGGGACCTCCTCGCCGTTTCCTCCCTGCCAGCTTACTACATCCGTCCCCGTTCCGCAGGAAGTGGAATAATAATAATTTCCCGCCGCCTCCCCGTCGTAAGTGAGAAGCACCCCGTCCGTCTCTTTCACCGCAGTGGTGGATGCCGCATGTTCCTCTATATTATGGTATACCTGATAAGCCGTGGTATCGTCCACATGGGCGCCAAGCTCGGGAATGCCCGCCCGCAGAATATAGCAGTACGCATAGGTTCTGGCGCACACCGCCTGCGCCTTAAGCGCCTCCTGCGGATAAGACGCCGGCATCTCGCTTGGCACCACCGCATAGAGATATTCCTCCAATGGCAGTTCATTGACTACCGCAATCCCCTGCTCCGTCCGAAGACACTCAATCGCTCCGTGGTAGTCGTGGTCCGCCCTTGTGCTTCCCTCCATCTCCACCGTAACCTTGTCCGTGAGATTTTCACTGCGATACGTTCTGCGCTCCCCGACGCTCATCTGGTCCTTCCGCAATCTGATCTTTTCTCCGTCCACGATAATGTCTACCGCCTCATGGAAATTGCTGCCCGCCGCCGTATTTTTTAAAAGCACCCGGATCTGATCGGCCCCCGCTTCCTCCGAGACCAGACAGGCATATACCTTTCCCTTGTCAACGACGAAATCCGTATCCGCACAGCCCACCCGCAGCTGCGCCTGTTCCAGCGTTTTCAGACTCCCGTACAGCTTATATACCTCCATCTCCTCCGCGATCTGATAAATCCCGTAATCCTCGATCTCCAGTTCCTGCGCAGAAGCGCGGAGAAGTTTTCCGTGAATTTTCTCCCTGCGTTCCCCAGCCTCCACAACACGACCACCCCGAAAAGTCAGGTCCGCAATCTGTTCCCGTTCCGGCGGATTCTTTTTGGCATTCCCGGAAAGCGCTGCCCGGAATGCGGTCTGTCGATAAAAACAATCCAGTGTGCCGTCCTTATTCTCCATCACCCACACACTTCCCAGATAATGATCCTCCGGCAGCACCTCCACAATCGTAAGCAGCGTATCTCCTTTGACATAAACACGCATCTCCTGCAACTCATTTTCCGCAAAGGCCGTGGAGCAATAACGGCTGGCACCCTGCATGGAGCCGTTCTCCGTGTAAGCCTCCTGATTCTCCTCATCAATTTTAAGCACAAAGACCGTCGTTTCCCAAATGGACGATTCTGTGTCCAGATGTGCCAGAAGAATAGGAAACGCCTCGTACCAGTCCGCTTTTAAAAGCGCCTGCTCCGGCTTATATTGACCGCTGTAAGAGGGAAGCCCCCACTCCTCCTCACCGATCTGCCGGCAAAGTTCTTCGTATTGCCCGTATGTAAAATATACAGCAGTCCCTTCTTCCTCTTCCAGCGTAATCTGCTGCGTCCCATCACCCTCAGATACCGCTGTCGGAAAAGCAATCCCCAGAGCATCCAGCAAAATCTCCACATCCTCCACAGTGATCCGCTCTCCCTCCGGCAGCGCAGGGGTTTCCTCCTGCGCCTGTCTTCTTCCCAGAAAAAGACAGACGATAAATAACAGACCGAAAAAAATAAGAGCCAGCTTTGCAAGCTGTTTACCGTCCAATTTCATAGCACAGCCTTTCCCATTTCCTCCTCTATTTCTATGCGCACTAAGAATAAAATAGTCTCATTGCGTAAAATCAGTACCACCGGCTAAGCCCGTGGTCAGACTGTCAAAGAACCCCTGTTATGCAGCAGCACAGCAGAGGTTCTTTTTTAAAGCAGCAATCCTCATCGCGACAAAAAACTGTCGGTGAGCTGCTTTCCATTTCCACATCGCCAGTTTCTTCAGGTTCATGGCAGCATATTTCAGCCTTACCCACATACTGACTCTTTTCAGTCCCCGGTAAGGTGTATAACGCATTCCATATTTTTCTTTTGCATCAGCGAACACCCTTTCGATCGTCTGTGATCTGAGACAGTAACTTTCTTTTCCCTGCGGTGAATGCCGGATATCCTCCGCCTGTTCTATATAATCCTCCCGGATATGGCGGGTTACTGTCTTCTGACAGTTCCTGCTCTCCGTGCACAGATGTCTCGTCTGGCATGCTTCACACTGGTAACACAGACTCTTATATTCCCTGTAACCCTTCCGATTGGTCGTGCTGTACGGCAGGCTTTTGTATTCCGGGCAGATGACGATGTCCAGATATTCATCATATACATATTTATACCATTCATGAAACCCTTTCTTCGTCACAGGGCGTTTATAAGGCAGGGAGGGGAGCCGTCCGTCATCTATGATACGCTTGCAGATCCACGGGGTTTTATATCCCGCATCCATGGTTACTGTCCTGATCTGAGGAAACCTTCTGGTCACCTTCTCATAAAGCTCATCAAAGGCAACACTGTCATGTACATTTCCGCTTGTTACTACCGTGTCCAGTATAAAGTTATGCCTGTCACAGACTGTATGGGCCTCATACGCAAAACAATGTTTATGATCCCCTTTCCGGAACATGCCGCTCTCCGGATCAGTCGTTGATACCGTGACCTCCCGTTCCCCAGGCTCCCCGCCGCCGGAATTCCCGTCAAAAGGCTCTTTTCCATGTGCCCTGCGGTCCTCATTGATCTCTTTCAAAAGCTGCTCCTCATAGACTTTCGCCGCAGAAGGGATCGCTTTTTTCATTTTCTTATTGATGTTCGCGTTTGCTTTGATATGGGTCCCGTCCATAAACACTACTTCGGGGAAAGATAACCGCTCTTTTGCGCCTCAAAAAGGATCCAGGTAAACACCTTTTCTATGGTATCTTCACTGAACCGGTGCCTGAAGTTATAACTGACGGTGGCAAAATGAGGGACCGGTTCATTGAGCAGATATCCCAGAAACCACCGGTACGCAATGTTCATATTGATTTCCTCCACGGTACGCCGCAGGGATGGGATTCCATACAGGTGCTGGAGGAGAACCATTTTGAACAGAACCACAGGGTCAACGCTGGGACGCCCGTTATCCGCACAATAAAGGTCTTCCACGAAATCATAAATACGGGTAAAATCCACAGCGCAGTCAATTTTCCGCAGCAGATGATCCTGCGGAACAAGCCCTTCGAGACTGACCATTTCCAGTGTATTTCTTTCCGACTTTTCTTTTATCAGCATGTCCTCACCCCTGATTTTATTATATCAAAAAAAGCCAGCTTTTGCTGACCTTTTTTGACAGTCTGAAATCGAGCGCATACGCGCTCGATTCGGAGAATGCTTCATATTCTCCCTAACATACCTTACAGCATAGCCGCCCGCAGTTCCTCCCCGCTCTTCGCACTCAGATAAGCAGGCGGAATGTCAAATACGGTCTTCGCTCCGGTCTGGCCTTCCTTATTCAGCCGGTAAGCCGCCCTCGCGTAAGCAATAATCACGCTGGAAGTAAACTCCGGATTAGAGTCCAGTTTCAGACTGTACTCAATCAGATGGCTATTCTCCTCCTCCCAGCCGGTTTTTCCGCTGCGCAGCACAAAGCCGCCATGCGGGATGCCGCCATGATCCCTGAGAAGTTCCTCCTCGCTGATAAAATGTACGGTTGTGTCATAGTCCGCGAAATAATTCGGCATGGTCTTAATCTCCTGCTCCACTTTCGCGGCGTCCGCCCCCTCTTCCAAAACGACAAAGCACTCTCTGGTATGTTTTTCCCTTGTGGATAACTCGGGATTTTTTCCCTCTCTCACCGCCTCAAGCGCAGCCTCCACCGGGATTGTATACTGCTTGGCATTTTTCACGCCCTCAATTCTGCGGATCGCATCAGAATGTCCCTGACTGACGCCCTTTCCCCAGAAGGTATAATCTTTTCCGCTTGGCAAAATGGCAGAAGCGTACATTCTGTTTAAAGAAAACATCCCCGGATCCCATCCCACAGAAATAATGCCTGTCTTCCCAGACTCTTTAGCGGCCGCATCCACGGCATCAAAGTGCTTCGGTATGTTGGCATGGGTGTCAAAACTGTCCACCACGTTAAACAGCTTCGCATATGCCGGCGTCTGCTCCGGCAGATCCGTTGCACTGCCGCCGCAGAGAATCAGCACGTCAATTTTATCCTTCCATGCCGCTGCCTCCGACACATGACAGACCGATACCGACTCTGTGAGAATTGACACCGTCTGAGGTTCCCTGCGTGTAAACACTGCCACAAGCTCCATGTCAGGATTCTGTTTCACGGCACATTCCACACCGCGCCCCAGATTCCCATATCCCAAAATTCCTATTCTTATGCTCATTTTGCCCTCCGTTCCTCCATACCCGCAAAAGCAGCCGTACAGGACGACTGCTTTTCCATCTTTCGTATATGCCCCCAAAATGCCGGATCTTGTATTTTGACTCCTAGCAATGCTAGGTGGGTAACCGCAACCATACTTCTGTCTTCCACTGCTTGGGTGCCTAAAGGCTGGAGGCCTGACATCTATATGACAATGTAGGAATCCCGTTTAAAGTATCTGTAGGTTCAAAATAACAAGATTTATCGTACATTTCAGGTTACATCTATTATATCCGAATTGACCGCGAAATACAACAGAATTTTTTGGCAGAACAGCTATAAGGCAGAACTGATATAATCTTTTAATCCAATAAATATCCTGCTTTATAATCGCATTCCAAATAGCTGGGATTTTGATAATAAACGTCAGTGCGAAAATTCCATATTTTATCGCTGATAAACGAAGAAAAAATCTTCATAAGTTCTTCTGTCTCGTTCCCAGATTCTGCACAATCCTCAATCATTATACTATACTTACAAGGCTCTCAAACCGCATGGGTGACCCGCATTGAGCGTGTTTCGTTTTGTATATCTCTGAACTTACAAGGCTCTCAAACTACACGAAAGGCTGTCAGAGGTCTATTGTAGTTTTGTATATCTCTGAACTTACAAGGCTCTCAAACTCCTTGTGAACGTAGGAAGAAACCACGTTTGTTTTGTATATCTCTGAACTTACAAGGCTCTCAAACTACTAATGGTTAGTGTTGGTTTTCTAAATTGTTTTGTATATCTCTGAACTTACAAGGCTCTCAAACCGTTGCCGGGGGTGCTAGAGGGATCGTTATGTTTTGTATATCTCTGAACTTACAAGGCTCTCAAACGCGTGTACATAGATTGGGAGCGTGATATCAGTTTTGTATATCTCTGAACTTACAAGGCTCTCAAACTGAGTATTTGCAAGAGATTGCAAGTCGAGGGTTTTGTATATCTCTGAACTTACAAGGCTCTCAAACATGCAAGCCGGAAATACGAGGGCCCACAAGGTTTTGTATATCTCTGAACTTACAAGGCTCTCAAACCGTCGACACATACAGATAGTTGCTTGTTTTGTTTTGTATATCTCTGAACTTACAAGGCTCTCAAACCACTTATCTCTTTACCAGTCACCACAGCAGGTTTTGTATATCTCTGAACTTACAAGGCTCTCAAACACGCCTCGTTATCATCGCGCAATTGTACGGTTTTGTATATCTCTGAACTTACAAGGCTCTCAAACAACTTGCTTATTGCCTCGCTGACTGCCTTTGTTTTGTATATCTCTGAACTTACAAGGCTCTCAAACTAACTGTCAGTCAGGTTACTGGAAGAATGCGTTTTGTATATCTCTGAACTTACAAGGCTCTCAAACCCATAAGGGCATGTATTTCAGCGTAATTTAGTTTTGTATATCTCTGAACTTACAAGGCTCTCAAACTAGCTCCGTAACCTCTATTCCCAACAGTTTGTTTTGTATATCTCTGAACTTACAAGGCTCTCAAACTGATGGGGGTAATACTGACTCTTGTCACGAGTTTTGTATATCTCTGAACTTACAAGGCTCTCAAACCATTGCCGGGGGTGCTGGAAGGATCGTTATGTTTTGTATATCTCTGAACTTACAAGGCTCTCAAACTTAAGAACTAACCCGCCTTTCAGCTTACGCGTTTTGTATATCTCTGAACTTACAAGGCTCTCAAACCCCACCCGCTATGTCGTTGACGAAATATTCGTTTTGTATATCTCTGAACTTACAAGGCTCTCAAACCTCAAATTTACAATTTAAGGTTCTCACCGAGCTTATGTATTGACATACATTGTAAGTCACACTACATTAATTATACACATATCCTTATCTAAAATACAAATACTTTCACCCTCTAATTGGCCTTTATCTGAATTTTCTAATAATATCAAACTTATTTTTTCATAAAACACATATTTATACAATTCCATCAACTCAGTCTGCGTTAAATATAATTTTAGGTTCACTGCAAAGATAACTTTAATTGCACAGAACTGCTTCAACGCCTTCATATAATTTATAACCTTTTCAACCAGCGAATCTCCTTGATTAACAACCTCAACATGACACATCTTTAACAATCCGAACATGCTCCCTTCTACATCAAAATCCAACGGATATGGAACCTTTTGCAACAATTCTTCCAAATAAGAGATAATCTGCCCTTGCAAATATACAGTCCGTTCAACCAACTCCTCATTCATAATAACTGACAATTCCTGAAACAATTTTTGCTGGATTCTCTTTTCATTACAGTCTACCCTAAATGGGTTTACAATCATATCTGCATTTTTACTGATTGTTTTAATCACATCCTGCTCTGACAGTATAAACGTTCCCGGCTCCCCCTCAATCTGACACATTAATTCCTCTATCACACGGGAAAATATATTTGGCGGTTCTATCACTAAAACGTTTACCATATTTTCCCTCATTTCCATATCAATACCATATTTACCGGATACCAGTCTCATAAAATAACCAGCCTTTCATCGCTGTCCAAAACCTCTGAGCAAGACTCCCCCACAATAAACTCCATCTTGGCAAACTGTTTCTCTGTCACCTTTAGCATCTGTACTAATCCATCTCCCGGTTTATTCTTTTTAACATTATCAATAATGATCTCCGCCGCTGTTGAATTCTGTGCCAGTTTACAGTACACAGATTCCTGCATCATCATAAAACCGCTTTTAATCAAAAACTTTCGAAATTGTCTGTAATCCCGCCGTTCCTTTGCCGTAAGCACCGGCAGATCGAAAAAAACCAATATTCTCATATATCTATAACTCACTTTTATAAAATTTAATCAACGATACATCGTTATCCAGCAGCGCATCAAACACACTCCTGCAATAAATCCTGATTGCATTGTTGACATACTCCTTTCTCTCTGCAATAATAACTTCCTGCTGCAGGATTCTAAGGACTTCCATTTTTTCTGCATGCTCAAATTGCTGTGGATCCAACATTTTGACTTTGCGATCCACGATCGGACGGAAAGGTTCCATCAGATCCGATCCCAGATTAAATGGATTGAACATATTATCGTGAAATAATCCTATTTGTGTGATATACCCGTTCGCTGCGATTTCCCTGTTAAATGCAGACAGAATAATACCGTATCCATAATTTAATGCCGCATTGATACTGTTATCCTCCGTTCTTGTAAAATCCATCCCAAACAGAGCGTTAAAATATACTTTTGCAGCATGTCCTTCCCTGTTTGTCGTATCTCCATACGCAATCTCTTCTATATATTGATATAGTATCTCACTTTCTTTTTTCTTCCACGACGTCAATACCTCCGCCTGTTTTCGAATTTTATCCGTCACTATTTCCGTCCAGACTGTCCTTTTTATTTCGCTCCCCCATCCCATCTGATTCCGCACTTTAACGCTTGTATCATGGCTCCCATAATAGGAAACTAATTCGGAGGACGGATTCCTTTTCTCATCACAAAAAATCACTTTAATTTTCTTTTTAGTCAGTTCGCATAGTAATGCCGCCGTCAAAGAGACAGCCGTTGATTCAACGATAAGCATATAAATCTCGCTGATATGTACTCTTACGGTCTCTTCCCTGCGCACCACCAGATATCCCATCTGATAATCAAGCTTGGCGCTGTTTGACACTACTACGGTTCTCCAGCTCATACGGTCAACAGATCAATACGGTTCTCATACACTCCCGTAACCGATTGATTTACCAGAACAAACTCTTTCGCATCCGTAATTTTCTTACTAATCAACATAACGCCACTTTTCGCCGCCCCGCCAATCAATGTCAGATTTGCCGATGTCACTCCAATCCTTGTCAAATTCAAGATCTCCAGAAGAACTTTCCCCTGTTCCAAGCATGTCAGTTTTTCAAACATCTGTTTCCCTTTCCCTAATTTTTCCCCCATCGGATTCGGCTTTCTTCTAAAAATCCCCTCCATATGCTTACCACACAAAATATCATATAATTCTTCATTTTTCTCCAGCGTTATTTTTTCTGCCTTCTCTCCTTTTTCCAGATTTTTGATATAGTCCAGCCACTTTTGTTCCAGACAGACAGGTATTACATTTCTCACATAAATCTGATTCCCTGTTTTTCCTGAAAGATGCATATAATATCCATCTTTTTTAATCAATGACTGCATTTTTATTTTTTTCATGCGAATAGAAGGGGCGGTTAATCCCAACTCTTTCTCGCAATATTCCTGCAATAAATGAGGATTTTTTTCTATCCTTTCTTTCCATAATACGGGAACGGTCTCCAATGTCCTTATCCGTTTACCTTCTTTCCCATGTTCCACCAGAATATAATAGGCTGTGGAAACGCTGTTAAAGCCGCCATACTTTGTCACGTCATGCATCCGTGTATCTTTCTCTTTCAATGGAATGTATCCTACGCCGGAAGCTTTCTTTGCACTATACAGCGTCTGGTCCGCAATACCGCCATGCCCTTCAGAACTTAATCTTGTAAGCAGCGGCGTATTTTTTTTCATCATTTTTCGGACTATCACTATGGTTCCGTTCTCCTGCTTGCCGTGCCCGGCAATCCATGCCGTCTCATTTCCCCTGATGACATCCCAGTCAAACATTCTACTCAAATTATAATTGTATTTTTTGCCATCCTTCGCATACTCTCTCTGTATAAAATGCAAAGGATTCTGTGTGAATTTCACATAATATACGTTCCCCACCACAATATTGAGATACGCATCCTGTGCGTGGTGAAAATCATTTACCGCTCTTGTCTTTAGAAATCCTCTGCTCTTCCTAAACTCTGAGACATTAGATGCTTTTGCGTAAACAATCTTTGTATCTGGCAGGACATTTTGCAATATAGCAGTCACTCCTTTTGCTCCCTGACTCGTCTCTACCAGCTGTCTTGCTATAAAACCAGCTTTCTGTTCGTCAGTAAAAGGATTTCTTCCTGTCAGACGTTTCAGCTTTTCATCCGATATTAAATGCTGGCGGTGAAGTTCTTTCCACATGGCAAGCTGTGAAGTGTAAATCTCATGCTCCAAAGGATAATTATCACTCTTGTGCGCATTTAACTCCTTTTCCACCAACACCAGATTATTAGACAGATTATCATCCTTCACAAAATGCCTCGGATAAATATGATCAATGTCATAGAGATTATCGTTAAAAAGATCGTCTAAATCTATCGGTCTCCCCGTATACATAGACCTTCCTTTTTGTGTCAGATACAAAAACATTTTTTTACTTCTTAGCGTCCCCTTTTCATCCGCCTCCGCGATAATACTTTTCCAGTCGTGTTCTTCATCCTTTATATTCTTATACAAATCCAAAAATTGCTGCTTTCTTGACGCCTTTCTGCTTTTCACTTTTTCCTCTTCTCTTGTCATCTCTACAAACAGGCGTTCAGGCACACCGCCCATGATCTTTTCTACCTCTTTGATAATGGAAAGCGTCTGCCACACCATTCTTTTTACAGGTGCAGAAAAATACATCTCGTCTAAATCCTCTATTCGGATTTCCGCCAATGTCTTATAAGAACCTTCCTGATATTTTTCCAATTCTTCCCCGTAAGTATAATCATCTTTCGCCAGCAGTTCCATCAGATTGTCATTGGTTTCCCACAACATACTAATCAGCGGAAGAATCTCTCCTGTCCTCTTGCTGCACCCCCGCATTTCCAAAAATGTTTTTGATAATCTCCCCCAGTCTTTAAACCTTAATCCCACAATCCTTTTAATCTGGTCTTTGTTAAGCCTTGTCCCATACTTTTCTTCCATCTGTTCCCGCAAAAATTTCTTGGCATCGCCATAAACAGTACACCAGAACACAATGTCCTCCACCATATTACGACCGGAATCCGTATTCAGTTCTTCGCCCAATATATTTTGAAATTTACCATACGTTGCCAGATAACTGTTAATCGTAATATCAATTCCCGTAAGCTGCTCAATTTCACCTTCCCCAATTATTCCTCTTCCCAGAAGATACTGATATATCTGCTTGCGTGTCACCTTTTTTCCGCGCTTAAAAAGATCATTATAAATGTCCTGCTTAACCTTTACGGAAATTTTCTCACCATACACCCGTATATTATTAATCTCATTTAAGACACAGAACTTTTCATATAATAAAGAGCCTTTAGGCAACACATATTCTCCATTCATATAAGTGCAGCATCTTACCATTTTTGTAATAAACTTTTCCGCTGTTTTTTTGATGTCTACCTTTTCTTCCAAATTCCATGGCACGATCTGCCCCTGCTCTCTGCGCACAACCCATCCATTGCCGCCGTCAGACTCACTATGCCCGCTTAACGGTCCGAGATAGTACGGTATCTGAAAGGAAAACAATCTGATAATCCTCTCGGAAACTGTCAGCCCCGACTCATCTACATCCTTTAAAAAAGGCAAATATCCTTGCGCATTTTCCAAAATCTTTTTCAATTCAGACAAGTGCACCTGATTAGGAATCACACCGTTTGATGCTGTCAGCTGCTTTGGAAGAAAAGTCTCTTTCTCTATCTCCGCTTTGACATACTGCACCATTTCATCCTCAAGCGGCATTTGGTTCACCAGTTTACTAACCGCCTTATACAAATTTTCCTGTGTTCTTCCCTTCATATCCCGACGTTTACTCGTTTTCACATTTGTGGAATTAACATAAGCGCTATAAGTTCCGTCCTCCGATGATCTGAAGAAATAATCATACGCCTCTTTACTGCAATATTCTTTCATCAACCCTTTCAGGATTTTTAAATCCGAACCGTGTTTTTCGTATTGCGCTACTCTCGCTTCTGACAAATAGGCAAACCCTTTCATAATACCTGCCAGAGAACCAGTATCATACATTTTCTTCATAATCAGAATCAGTTCAAACCTCTCATCTCCCAAAATCTCTAAAATTTCCTGCGACTTTTCCTCGTAACCTGCGTTTGAAAAACAGACTGCAACTTTTTGATCTGTTTCAATTTCTGCGCTTTCACCATATATCGCCTTCAAATCTACATTCAACCCGCAAATACAATTAATCATCGCCTTTTTCTGTTTCTCTTTGGATGTTACCTGCAGAGTATCAGCTAATTTCTCCGCCTTTTCTTTTCTGGAGCAATCCCGCTCACTCAAAATATCTTCTATCACACGGCAGTCGTTCGGCAAATGAAAGTTTATATCCAATAAATTCGATGTGAGGTCACAAAATTCTCCATATATCCCAGACATTTTTCTTTCTCCTGACACCTCTCCAATGGAAACGTTCAAAAAATGTCCTCTGTGTTTAAACATATTCAATATGGCAAGATATACCAACCGTACATCGTGTTCCTGATCAGATTCCAATAGCTCTTTTCTCAGATGAAAAATCGTCGGATATTGAGAAAAAAATTCTTTATCTGTATAATCAGGATCATGGAATATTCCGTTTTTATCACGCACCGCTTCTTCCTTATCAGCATAATGATATTTACTGTTTTCCAAACGCTGATAAAAACAGGAATCCACCTGCATAATCGCATCGTGAAAATACTCTTTTAACATACCTGTTCTTACTGTCTCACGCTGCCTTCTTCGTCTGGCTATTCTGTGTGTTCTCCTGTCTACAGCAGTCTGTGCTTCATCAAACTCCCTGATTCCCCACAAATCCTTTCCTTTTACTCTGAGTAAATGATAGTTTTCATCCGTTACCGCCCATCCAACCGATGAAGTTCCCATATCTAATCCAAGAAAATACCCTCTGCTTTCCATGTTCGCCAATCGCCCTCCAATTAATTTCTTGACTTTCCCTAAACATAATGATATCTTTAAATAGAACTTACAAGACGAGTGCAAATAAGGTTTATCCGAAATCGTCAAATGACTCTACACGGTGTAGAAAAAAGAGCTTGCATGCAAGCTCTTTTTAATGCACAACAATATTATACTACATTTCGTCTACTGCATCAATCAAAAACACCTTCATATGCCATTTTACTGCTTTCCCATTTTTATCTGCTGCTTTCCTTCTCCCGATACATCATTTCATCGGCTCTATGGAATAACTGATGGAACGTTTCCGTCCCTGTCCGGGAATAAGCCACTCCCACGCTGGCAGTAATTTTTTTGAAATTTTCATGCTTCGCAAATTCCCGGTCTAACTGATCCTTTATCATTTTTTTCGTCTTTTCTACCTCATCCTCTGTGTATACCCCCGTTAACACCACCAGAAACTCATCGCCTCCCATGCGTGCAATCAGACTTTCCGACAAACATTCCTGTAGCGTCTTTGCCGTGAGAACCAGCGCCTTGTCACCTTCATGGTGTCCATAAATATCATTGACGCTCTTAAAATGATCCAGATCAATGCAATACACCGAAATGTAGTCGTTCTTCAGCTGGTCTATAAACTCATACACATACCTTCTGTTATACAAGCCCGTAAGGAAATCCGTATTCGCATTCCTGATCATCATCTGTTCATAAAGCCGCTCCTGTGTCACATCTATGGCAACGCCTGCAGTTCCCATAACGCTTCCGTCCAGATCAAACAGAGGTGCCTTATAGGTTTTTAGCTCGCGCACACTGTCCCCGATCTTAACAGTCTCATCGAAAATACAGGTTTCGCCCTTCTCCATCACCTCGTACTCCGATTCCATACAGATAAATTCACCTTTCGCATATTCATCCGGGTCGATGTCCCAAATATAATAGTGACCACGCCCTTCAATCTGCTTCATGGTTTTATTGACAGCATTACAAAACGCCTCATTGACTTTCATATGAGCGCCCTCTTTATCCTTATACCAGATCAGATGAGGCACACAATTAATCGTTGTATCAAGATAAGTCTGTGTCTGCCAGAAGTCCTTACTCATCTTGTAAGCCTTCTGCCAGCGAGTCAGCCGAAAACGAAACTCTGCCTCCGTTAAAGGCACTGTCCAGATATCCGTAATCTCCTCCGCATCATCTTTCGTAGTCAAAAGCGCTGTCTGCCCTTGATCCGCCAGCACAATCAGTTCCGCCTCTTTCCGCTTATGAGAAAGCAGAAATGCAATTGTTTCTACCGCATCCGTCTGTCGTATATCCGCCAAAATCACATCTGCCCTTTCGGTCAGCTCTGCTTCCGCACGGACACTCTTCTGATATTCATGTGAAAAACGAAGAAACTGCGGCATCTGTTTCAAGATCTCAAATAATTCATTCTGTTCCGTAATCATATAAAAACAAATTTCGCAATGATACATAGCTTTCCTCCATCTTCCAAACAATTTTTAAAATCCACTGTTTCCTATTCCTTTTGCGCTTATTGTTTATGGCCACTTCCTCTGATCACAGATATATTATTTTATTTTACTCTCTGCAAAGCCATTTACCACACAACAGATCTGCAAGGGGTTCCGGCTATTAAAAAATGTATCCGAAAATCAACCGATTCCCGGATACACTTTTGTTTTGTTAATTATACAAATGATAACGATTACAGAGCGTTAACCAGCTTCTCAAGAGCAGCCAGTGCCTCGTCAGGAAGCTTGTCATAGCCTTCCTTCTTCTCAGCAAAGCCCTTAACCGCGTTCACACGGGTCTCAAGAGCGCTCTTTAACTGAGCCTTGTAATCAGCGTCGTTGAAGTCAGGTGTGAAGTCTCCTGTCTTGCCGCTCCAGTCGTTCATGATTTCGATATCCTCGAAAGGACCCCACTGCTCGAATTTCGCCTTGCCCTCAACGATAGTCTCAAGGATGCCAAGGGTATCTTCCTTCTGGCACTTGTGACCCATGAAGTCACCGGTGTTAACGATGTAGCAGTCTACGTTCTTCTCCTCAACCAGCTTCTTGAACTTCTCGTAGTCGTTAACCAGAGGATAAGTTCTGAAAGGGTTAGCGTAAGGAACGATACGAATTGCGTTCATATCGGTACCAGCAGCCACACGCTCTGCGGAAGAAGTCTTGGTAGCCAGCGTAGCGCCCATAACGGATGCCAGCGCGGAGCCTTTCAGCTTAACAATCGGCGGGATCGTAGGATCCTTCATGATCCAGAAGATTGCGTTAACAGGTGCGTCGATCTTATCCACGCGGTTAGGAGACCACAGTTTGGACTTGATCGCACGGCCGTTACCGTTTCTGATATCCTCTGTTACAAGCTGAATCTTGCCTTCGCTGTCCATGGTGCAGGAGCAGTTCTGCGCAGATAACAGGAACTCGTTGTCAGGGCATCCTGTCGGATAATCGGATGTCTTATCGAAATAAGTAGGCTCAAGAGCGATGGATGCACAGGTGTCTGCGTTGATGATGAATGCATCATCGTGAAGAACCTTGATGCCGCCAAACGCATCGTACTTGCCGTCATGCTTCGCGTGTGTCAGAGTAGACTTACCAGAACCTGACAGACCGTAAACAGAAGCAACGAACTTCTTGCCGCCCTCTAAGGAGTACTCTTTCTGACCGCCGTGGCAGGAAGCGTAACCGTTTCTGTTTGCAAGCGCCCAAGCCATGGTCAGTGTGCCCTTCTTGTGCTCACCGAAATACTTCATGCCAAGGATCGCTGCACAGTTCTCGTTTGTATCGAAGTAGCAAAGTGTCAGAGGATCACTTAAGCAGCTGTAATCCACATCGGGAGCCTCGTGAGGTGCCCACTGGGGATCGGAGAAGATGTAGATATCAGGCTCCTTGCCGTCACCGACGGGCTTGGAATTTCTGTACATCTTAATATACTCGTCAGACATATACTGGAAGTTGATCATCCAGTTATACAGAAGGTTCTCCTCTCCTTCCGGAATCAGAAGATGTGCCTTAGCCATAAACTCAGGGTCAAGACCTACAAAGCACTCTGCATGGTACATGGTTTTCCAGCGTGTCTCGTAAACCGCATCCATAACCACTTTATCCAACTTCGCCTCATCCACACCGGGCTCGCCTTTGATACGGCGTGCTCCCGCATAACGGCCGGTTACCGCACCGTCATTGAATAACAGAACTTTTGCATCTGCGGGAAGGCCAAATGTCTCGCCATCCTTAACCGGCATATCAGTCACCACGGTACCGGGTGAATTTTTTGCCAGCTCATAAGCCTCTCTCAGGGTGCTAACCTTAACTACGTTGTTTCCGTAAAATGCCGCCTCAATAATGGAACGGGTCTTAGAAAAACCAACCTTGCCGGCGCCAATCTCGGAAATGGGATAATACGCTTTTGTTGCCATTTTACGTTCTCCTCCTTAAAAATTGTATTGGTTCACGGAACGTCGGAAAAATGACTCTCCGAAATCCCGAATGTCCCTCACATGTACCTCAGTCCGTACACCTTTAACATTATCTCAGACCGCCTGTAAAAAGTCAATAGACGAATCACACGGCCACGCCTTCCTGCGCAAATCAGAATAACGCCATCGTGGACTTCCTCTTCTCATCCATCTGCCGTCTCAGCATAGCCATCCGGTACTGTCCGAATACCTCATCCTGCTTTTTCTTCGATATCGCTTTCGGGAAATCCAGATCCTCCAGACGGCTTCTGGAAGAAAGCTGGTTAATCGCTGCCGAATTGTTTAAATTGCGCGTATACTGTAATGCGTTCGAGGATGCGCCCAGATTACTTCTGCGCTGGGAAATCATATCCAGCGCATTATCAATGGCATCCAGACTGAAATCCTTCGAAGTGACGTCCAAATCAGCGATCCCCAGAGCCTCCAGCGTGGAATTTTCCATCTGGATATGCATACTGCCGCCGTTTGGCGAAGTAGCAACCGCCATGTCCGCCATACTGCCGTCTAAAAGCTTCTGCTCGTTAAAGCTTGTATCTCTTGCAAGTCCTTCGATTCCCTGCTTGAGCTGATCGATCTCCTTCTGGTAAATCTGTTTATCCGCATCGGAGTTGATGCCGTTCATGGATTTCACGGCAAGTTCTCTGATTCTCTGTAAATAGTCCGACATGCCTCCCAGCGCACTCTCCGCCACGTTAGAAGCGCCGATGGCCATTCCCGCATTATCCGCGCCAACTCTGTAGCCGGTTTCCTGCATTTTCATCCTGCCCGCAATGGCAAGCCCGGCCGCGTCATCCTTCGCTTTGTTGATCCGCTTCCCGCTGGAAAGATGGGAATATGACCAGAAAAGACTCTTTTGTGATGATACCGCACCTACGTTCATATGCACGCCCCTTTCTTTTATCTGAAAATAAAATGCTGCCACACTTCACCTTGTCAGTTCAACCTGTCAACACGCGGGCCATATCCGGTTTTTCCGGAAATTTACCCATAGTTTATTATATTATACCGCCTGCCGCCTGAAAAAACAAACAGAAAATAGGAAAAATTTCCACTGAAAAAATAAACTTTACGCATTCTTGTCTGGTACTATTTTACTATTTCGTGTGTGGATTTTGTTAACATAATATTAAATATTTGTTAAATTACCATTTTTTCTTGTTTCTGCACCATTTTTCATGGTATGATTAAAAACACCTTGTTTTGAAAGGAGGTACATTTCTATGGAACAAAACAGCTTTTCTGAAATTACTCCCGAAATTGTACGGCTTGCAAATATGAGTTCTCAGGCCGGCATTATCGATACGGAACTTTTCACGAAATTTGATGTAAAACGCGGCTTGAGAGATCTGAACGGTAAGGGCGTGCTGGCCGGATTAACAAACATTTCCGACGTGCGCGCCAACAAAATCGTGGACGGCGTACAGGTGCCCACCCACGGCAAACTCTTCTACCGCGGGTACAATGTGCAGGATCTGGTAAACGGTCTTTCCACTGACGGCCGTTTCGGCTTTGAGGAAGTCACCTATCTTCTTTTATTTGACAAACTGCCTGACGAAAAAGAACTGGCTGATTTTACGAAGCTCTTGAACAGCTACCGTTCTCTGCCCACCAGTTTTGTGCGCGACATCATCATGAAAGCGCCCAGCAACGATATGATGAATACGCTGGCCAGATGCGTGCTGACGCTCTACTCTTACGACGACAGGGCGGACGACACTTCCCTTCCCAACGTGCTCAGACAGTGTCTGCAGTTGATTGCGCTTTTCCCGATGCTTTCTATCTACGGCTATCAGGCTTACAACCATTACCACAACGGAGAAAGTCTCTACATCCACCAGCCGCAGATGAATCTCTCCAATGCAGAGAACATTTTACATATTCTTCGTCCGGACAATAAATATACGCCTCTGGAGGCAAGAGTTCTGGATATCGCCCTGATCCTGCATATGGAACACGGCGGCGGTAACAACTCTTCTTTCACCACCCATGTGGTTACCTCCTCTCTGACCGATACATACTCCGTCATCGCAGCGGCCATCGGCTCTTTAAAAGGCCCCCGTCACGGCGGCGCCAATATCAAAGTGGTAAAAATGTTTGAAGAGATGAAGCGGGAAGTCTCCGACTGGAGCAATGAAGGACAGGTAGCGGACTATTTGAAAAAACTGCTGCACAAAGAAGCCTTTGACCATGCCGGTCTGATCTACGGCGTAGGACATGCGGTATACTCAAAGTCCGATCCCCGTGCAGTGATATTCAAGTCCTTTGTGGAACGACTTTCCAATGAAAAGGGATTACACGACGAATTTGCCCTCTATAATCTGGTAGAGCGTCTGTCCCCTGAACTGATTGCGGAAGAACGCCCCATCTACAAGGGTGTCAATGTCAACGTGGACTTTTATTCCGGCTTCGTGTACAGTATGCTGAATCTGCCGATGGAATTATATACACCGATTTTTGCCATCGCCAGAATCGTTGGCTGGAGCGCCCACCGCATGGAGGAGCTGGCCAACAACGGAAAGATCATCCGTCCCGCCTACAAGACGATCTGCGTGGACAGAGATTACCAGAATCTGCTTGAGAGAAACGCCTGACAAAAGAAGGAAGAGCATTGTGCAGACCAGAAAGCCGCACAATGCTCTTTTATCAAAGTACAAACAACTGCCCCGGACAGTGGTTCTCCATATTACATTTTATTCTGACCGCGATGTCTGACAGGCCGCCTCCCAGATACACAAGCAAACAATCATCATTGTCATAATATGCTGCGATCAGCCGTTCCAATGTTTTCATCAGATATGACAGAATCTGCTCTTCCGTCTTGTCCGACAAAATCTCTTCCAGACTTTCCAGCTCCTCCTGACCAAATCCTGTCTCCTGAAACGGCTTGTCAAGCATCATATGTCCCATCATATTCTGTAAGACGATCTCACATACATTTTCCAGCAGATACTCATAATCCCTGTTATATTTCCGAAGGATTTTCACAACATACTTATCATCCATCTTTTGCAGGAATTTCTGTTCCAGCCGGATGTCCTGCATATAGCAGAGCACCAGACTGACGCCTGATAAACCGCCGTATTGTCTCAGAACCGGATAATCAAGGGTCAAAAGTGTCTCCTGCGGTGCATACTTAAAATCATAGCTTTTAAGAAATGCCGGTATTCCCTTTTTGACCGTATCTTTCAGACACGCGGATCCATAATCCCTGAAATCCGGAATAAGCCCGTTATACAGCGTCTGTAATTCCTTAAGCTTATCCGCAACGATTTTCCGGCCATGTTCATACGCCTCCCTTGCCGGAATATTCTTTGCCACAAGCGCACTGCCCTCCTGTCGTCCGTCTTCGTTGATACAGTATATAACTGCCTCCAGAAGCATCTGCGCCTTCTCATAAGTGACGGACGAGTGATCGCAGCCGGTATATTTCCATGCGAGCTCTGATACAATCGGCATAACCTCTTCCATCGGATAATTGCATTTCTCTATCGGACTCACCTCCAGACTCCATTTTCACACAGCAGTTCTCTTACAATCAGCATGACTCAGAACAGGTCCATCAACGCTTCCAGATACAGTTCCCTGTCCCATCGTTTGACGATATCTACCTCCTCGAACACGCCCTGTCCCTCCTTCTCCTGATAACCGGCATATCCGGCGCGGATGGCCTGCGCGAAGAGATCCAGACAGGTTCCCTCCAGATAGTCAAAATCACCGCGGCACACATTTTCAAACTGTTCCCGCATAAACTCCAGGAGTTCGTCATCCGTGATCTCATCCAGCATTTCATTCTTATACTGAAAAAAGATCTCCTGCAGACGGGCCATGCTTTCACAGTAATTGTCCTGATAAATATAGGACGAATCGCAAAACGCATAAATAATTTTTGGCAGAATGCTCTGCCCGAATTCAACCCGTTTCTCCTCTCTGAGCACATCGGCTCTCACCTCCGCAAGAAGCGCCGCCTCTTCCTCCCTCAGAACAAGGCCATATTTCTGCGTATACTGGTTCGTTTCAAGAACCTGCGCCGTCAGTGCCTGCTTCGACATTTCTTCCAGCCAGTTATTCTGTTCCATGCGCCCTCTCCTTCCTTGGTAACTGTTAAAGAATTAATCTTTACAGTTCCTTCGTAGCTCCCATCGTTCCCGTATACTGCCTAAGTATATGAGACGCCCGACTGCTTTACAAGTCTTGAAAAAATATGGATTTTGTTGTATAATAAAACAGTAAGGGAGACACTGCAAACTGCAATGTTTCCCTTACTATTTCGTTTATTCTTCTTTCTCAGCATTTCCTGTTCCTGCCCTGCTGGAAAAGTGTCCTTTAATATCCCCCGGGCGTTGTCAGAAACGCGACCATATCCCAACGGCACATTGCCAGTCTCACACAGACAATCAAAGCCCCAAGACCAAGCGCCATCCATACTTGTTTCCTGCGGGTAAGATACACACTTTTCAGAAAGACAACTGCCGGAACAAGTGCCAGAACTGCCCACAACACTAACAGAAAAATGCCTATGAGCCCCGCAGTGCCCTCATCCATCGAAAAATCATACTGATAGATCATGCCTGACAGGTACAGGTAAATCATTGTCAGCCATACAGGGCTGATATAACAGCTAACCACGCACCATGCGCCTAAAAAATATGTCATCTCTACGCCCTGTTAAAATCCAAGAAATTGTTTCACGACCGCTTTCATCTGCGTCTTATCACAGACATGATCGTGCAGAACCGGTGCCGTGCGTATTTCGTCAATGGCCTTCGGCACAGTCACGTTCCCGATTTTAGACAGCTCATCCACCAGCTCAAAATCACCCATAGCGTCATACTTCGGGTCGATGGCGTTCATAACGCTTCTGGTGAACTTAAAGGGACTCGCCGTGGAGGCGATCACCGTCTTCGTCTTATCCTGCGTGTCAGCCGCATACTTCTTATAGACCGCGCTGGCAACCGCCGTATGGGTATCGAGCACATAGCCTGTATTTTCATACATGGCCCTGATTCTGTCCGCCGTCTCCGCTTCATCCGCAAAATTACCGTAAAAGTCGGCAAGCTGCTCTCTCATTTCCGGCGTAATCTCATAACTTCCCTGCTCGGACAGGCTCTTCATCATAGCGGCATTCTTCTCCGGGTCACTTCCCGCGATACGATAGATCAGCCTCTCCAAATTGCTGGAAATCAGAATATCCATAGAGGGGGAGGTCGTCAGCTTAAACTCCCGGTTCCTGTCGTAATTTCCCGTCTGGAAGAAATCATAGAGCACCTTATTTTCATTGGACGCACAGATCAGTTTATGGATCGGCACACCCATATGTTTCGCGTAGAAAGCCGCCAGAATGTTTCCGAAATTACCTGTGGGAACCACCACATTGATCTGTTCCCCGTCCTGAATCTTTTCTTCTTTTAAGAGCTGTGCATACGCATACACATAATAGACCACCTGGGGCACCAGACGGCCGATATTGATGGAATTGGCTGAGGAAAACTGTAAACCGTGTCCGGCCATATCTTCCGCCAGTTCCTTATCGTTAAAAAGCATTTTCACGCCTGTCTGGGCATCGTCAAAATTACCGTGGATGCCTACCACAAAAGTGTTGTCCCCCTTCTGGGTCACCATCTGTTTCTCCTGAATCGGGCTGACCCCGTTCTTCGGATAAAACACGATAATCTTTGTGCCCGATACATCTGCAAAACCCGCCAGAGCCGCCTTTCCCGTATCACCCGAGGTAGCCGTCAAAATCACGATCTCATTCTCCACATGATTCTTTCTGGCGGACGCAATCATCAGATGGGGCAGAATCGACAGCGCCATATCCTTAAAAGCGATAGTCGCTCCGTGGAACAATTCCAGATAATAAGCGCCCTCCGCCTCCACAAGAGGCGCAATTACTTCCGTGTCAAACTTCGAGTCATATGCACGGGCAATACAGGTTTTGAGTTCTTCCTCCGTAAAATCCGTCAGAAAAAGCTTCATCACCTCATAGGCCGTCTCCTGATAGCTTTTGTCCGCAAGCTCCCTCATGGTGCAGGAAAGCGCCGGGATATGATCCGGCACAAACAGTCCGCCGTCCTCCGACAGACCTTTTAAAATCGCCTGTGACGCTGTAATTTTTTCCCTGCCGTCTCTGGTGCTGCTGTATAATACTTCCATTCTTTTTTCCATACCTTTCTTCTTTAAGTTTAAGGTACGGTGCTCTGCTCGAAAAACCTTCGGTTTTCCTCGCTCACGGGCTGTCTACGCTCCGCTTCGGTCCGTGCTTAACAAGCGCCACCGGCGCTTAGCACCCCTATACATCCATTCGGTTAAACACTTTGTGAGCAATCTTCCCTCTGTCTGCGCACCGCTTACTGCCAACTTGAATAGTATCACACTTTCAAGGTCTGCGCAACAATCCTTACTGGAAGAATTCATGGTGTCCGTAGGAAAAAAGTCTGGTCAGTTTTCTGTCAAACCATTTGAGCTTATCGGAATCGGCCTTTTCGCGGGCGCAGAAATACAACGCTCCCTGAGAAATATCTTCTCCGTACAGGGCGCGCTCCACCGCCGCAACCGTGTCTTCACTGACACGGACATTCTGATATCTGCCGTCCACGGTAGGGGAAAACTGGGCGATCCCCTGCTCCTTCTGCATGACCACCTGATACACCGTATCCGGGAACAATTCGCTGTTCACTCTGTTTAAAACCACATTAGCCACCAGAAGCTTGCCGTCCTGATCCTCTCCGCCTGCCTCCGCTTCCACAATCCGAAGTAACGCATCATAGTCCTTGTCCGACAACTGATACTTCTTCGTCTGTTCCAATACCTCGTAATCTACCACGCGCTGTCCGGAAGATACGCTCTCAAGCATCTCTACAAAACTTTGCTTATCTTCCTCCATCGACGTGTCCAGATATTCCATACGAAAAGCAGGCTTGGCCGATATCCGGTCAATTTTCAGCTCCCTGACGCAAAGCCATGATGATAATATGGTCATCCCCGCCAAAAAGAAGCCGGTAATATATTTCCTGTACATCTTTTCCTCCATAGTCAAAGCAGTTTACTGTTTGAAACACTGTGACTCATTTGGCTGCTATCATATTCTATGCAGAAAACAGGAAAAATATTTCTGAATTTGTTTTTTTTCTCAAAAATGGTACAATTACTTAAAAGGAGGCGCGACCCATGCATCAGCCATTACAGGGCGTATATACAGCAAAAAAGAAGGACGGAAGCCAATACTATCGCGCTTCATTAACTTATCGCAATAAACATATCAGCCTCGGCAGCCACAACGATATGAAAAAAGCGCATGAGATCTACTGCACAGGCTCCGCGCTCTTAAATGATTCTTCCATCCGGCTTGAGGACTATTGCGAAGACTCTCCTCTTTCTTTCGCCAAATGGGTCTGTCTGATTAATTTCCGGGACAACGGGCTTTATTTTTCCTCGCCCATTTACATTCGTCCCCGCTTTTTTTACTACTATTTTTCTCCCACAGAATTTTTTATTTTTGACAAAGACGATCTGTTCTATTATTCCTCCCGCAGAATTTCCAGACGGGGCGGTCACTATTTCGTGGCAGACTACGGTATGCAGATCAATATTATGAGCCGCTACGGCATCAAAAACTACGCCGTGGAAGGACGGGACTACCGTTTCATAAACGGCAATCAGAATGACCTGCGCTATGAAAACATTGAAATTTTCAACCGCTTTCACGGCGTAAGCGCCGTACAGGAAAAGGGCCGCACCAGATACCTTGTAAAAATCCATGTAAAAGGCTATGTAAAAGTGGGCACTTACGATACGGAAACGGAGGCTGCCATCGCCTACAACAAAGCAATCGACCTGTTAAAAAAAGCAGGCGTAGACAAAGCCTATTCCCCAAATTACATGGAGGGAATCGCTCCCGATGTCTACGCCGGTCTGTATCATTCTATTCAGGTTTCTTCCCGTCTTCTGGACTACCGTTCCGAATAGCTGACGAAGCAGATATTTAAATCCGCGCCGCCGTCTATGCCGTTCAGCACGCCGTCCGTATTATACTGCCACATGGCATAGCGGTAAGGATAATCCGGAATCTCCTCCTCCTGCGAAAGCCACACGTCATAATCCTGCAGCTTTGTCAGATCCACCTCTTTGATCAGCCACTCCTTATCCCCATAAATCATGGGCACGTAACCTGCCGCCCTGACCGCGTCCAGAAAGCTCACCGTGACCGCCGTCTTATCCTCGCGGCCAAGCCCTTCAATTCTCGACTTATCGTTTGATACAAACCCCATATTAAAAGCGACCGGATACTTCACATGTGCCCTGTAAGGCTCCAGATTCTGCACCACAAAGTTCGCCTCCTGAACCGCCTCGTCCTGAGAGACAGCCTGCGAATAAAAATAGATTCCCACATCGAGCCCGGCCTCAATCGCCCCCTCAATATTCTCCTTAAAATTCTCATCCAGCGTGATCTGTCCGGTACTGTAACCGCGGCTGCCCAGACGGATCATCACATAATCCACCCCCGCCGCTTTCAGGCTCGGAAAATAAACCTTCCCCGTATGCTTGGAAATATCTACGCCAACATAGGAGGTTTTTCTGCCGTTCTCCATATACCGCTTCAAACCGGCCTTGTCCTCCATCTTCGTGAAATCGTAAGTGTTTTTTGTCAGATAAGGACTGATCAGCACCCATTCCTCCGTGCCGTCCCTGTTTGTGATCAGGGTATGCTTCCCGTCCGTGGCCGGATCGTTTTGCAGCTCCTCTTCCTTCTGCCTTTCATTCTCTTTTTCCCGTTCCGCCTTCTCGGTATAAGGATTTTTAGACGCCACATTACCCGTTTCGTCCGCTTCAGACTCCTCTGCCTCCGTCTCTTCCGGATACATATCCCAGAAATCCATATCCTCCGCGCGCAGCTTCGGCTTCATTTCTTCCTCCTGAACCGCCGCAAGCTCCTCCTGCTTCATTTCTTCCTCTTTCTGCTCCCGTACTTCCTGCAGATACTCGCTGCCTCCGCGCTTATTGTCATTTCCTTTGAACACGGCAAACAGGACAATCAGTATAAAGGCGGACACGCCGATTACCATATAGATCACGGAAGGGCCTGCGCCGCCCCGTACTTCCTCTTCCCCCGGTAACTTCATATATCCTTCATTCCTTTCTAAGCATAGAAACACCACTATATTTTCTTCCGAAGATATGATACCATGATATCTGGGAAATGGCAACTTGCCCGCATTCTTCTTCGATGTTTTGATGACCGCAGGCTACTTTTCACCCCCGCACCATGCACTTGCTGCATGGTGTCGGAGCCAGCGCCAAAATGCCGGTTTTTGGGCATTTTGTGTGCATCATC
>ERZ808051.413-NODE-413-length-49426-cov-5.257493_pt1 | contig 49426 bp, 48 predicted proteins | sample MGYA00380199_ERZ808051 | MGnify/ENA primary metagenome ERZ808051 (study PRJEB31490, sample SAMN06133391) | mouse gut metagenome | isolation source: J11 | host: mice | place: China: Chengdu | collected 2015-05 ... | reverse complement strand
ATAGTCTATTGTCACACATTTTGCCGCCATAGTCGAGGTACGCACTATCTACCGTTTACAGTTACAAAGTAAGCGTCAAATCACTCGTCTTAACTGATTTCTGACTTTATGTAACAATTACAACAAGAATATGAAACGTGATGCTGACTGCTTGCTAGAAAGGCAGTACTTTTATGCTCTTATACATGCAAAAATTGCCTTATTTAATGCTAATTTTGCCATAAATGAAAATGTACTCTTTAAGTATAAAAAAGTTCTTGCTCTACATTCAAATTTGGTATATTTTAATAATATGAATAAAATGTAAAATTTTGTAAATTAGAGGTCCAAATAAATGGAAATAAATCAGAATGAAATACAATTAGAATTTGATAGTAAGGCAGAAGAGATTGTTTTTTCTTATTTGAAAGAAATAGTATCGGATGAAAATTATATGATTAAAGCACATTGTGCACTTACGAGTGTATTTGATTACAATCAAGATGCTTTAATAGATAAGTTTAGACATTTTTGTCTTTTGTTTTTTAATGATAAAATTCTTTCAAAGAGTAATTTTTTAGAAAACGATACAGCGAAAACGCATTTTGATTTTGTAATATTTACAAAAAAATTTCAAATGCCTACACTTTTTATAGAAGTTAATGGAAGTACTCATTTAACTGATCCAAAGAAAATTATGATGGATAGTTTTAAATTGGCGCTTTCTCAAAGTAAATCTATACCGCTAATAGTTATTCCACTTTATAAAAAATATACCGAAAATGAAATTTATGAAATATTACAGGGATCGTTATCCGAAATTAATGTAAAAAAAGCATTTCCGGCATATTGCCCACAATGTGGAAATAGATTAGGAATTAATAGAAACAGAAAGTTTTTAATTGATTTTTACTATTGTTCGAAATGTAAAGGAGTTAATAAATCTAAAAGTAAAACATTTAATATTGATGATATTCCATTGTTTTTGAAATGATTAATCTATGAAATAAGTTTACTTACAATGAAACAGGAGATTGAAAAATATGAATAGGGATGGCAGCACATTAACGGATTTTATAAAGGAATATAATTTTGCCAATGATAGTATTTCCTTTGTTTGCATAGAAAGTGCTATTATAGCTCTTTTTACTGGACTTATAAAAAGTGATATTGGTTGGGGTATAGGAACCTTTATTGTTATCATGATTCTTTATGGATTTCCGCTTTTAGCCGGGGTTTTTTCATTGGCATTTTCCTTTATTGAAGCTGCAATAGTATATGGAATTTTAATAAACTATGCATCGAATGTTTGGACATGGTTTATCAGTATTTTTTCTTTTTTAATATTTGTACAATTGCATAGAAATTTTGGAAATATAGACGATGGGGTATTCGGATATTCACTCATAATATTTGACGCACTGATAGTTAGTTGGTGCATTTATTTATTATATGATGCACTGGTTATTTCAATAGTTGTCTTTTTTATTGTGATGATAATAGCGTTTATACCATATTTAAGAACTTTAGAGTTCATAACACTGGCTTTGGGAACATCGGTTTTTATGTATTTTATTGCTGTAGAATCTTTAACAATGCCATATGCAATTTTAGTGGCTTTATTCACGCTAATGTATACAGGTATATCATATATACATGCATATGCAGGAATAGATTACAAGGGGCATGCCCTAGCAAAAAAGCAGAAAAAATATTTGCAGGAACAGAATAAAGAGATTCAGATAATAAAAAATAAACTATATGATAAATTTCCGGAACTAGAAAAAAGTTATTATTATTTTACTACAGAAGTCTGTAGGACAGGTTTGGAAAGAGTTCAATTTGATAATGATTGGTATAATTATTTACGTTTTTTGGATGTTACTTCAGAAGAAATTTCTTTTAATCAATATTTTGATAGGGAAAAATTATATAGAACCAGTCATTACAATAGAGATTTTGCAAAGAAAAATGCGCAAAATGATTTTTCTAATCATAAAGAAGATAATATTTCTAAGCATGAGATGGAAGAATTAGTTTATTTTGTAGGAATTAATAGTGTTGAAATGTTAAAAAAGAGATATCATGATTTGTTGAAAATATATCATCCGGATATTGAAAATGGAGACGTAACAGTTTCACAAAAAATTCAAGCTGAGTATGATTATTTATTGAATAAATTTAATGAATGATTATAAAAATCAGAACCACCATAAGCTCTCAATAACTGAGTGCCTTATATCTGATTAAGATCCATGAGCTAATGATTTCAAACAAATGTATAGTTTTGCTCGTTATAGTTGTGCGTAGTAATGCCAGTCGGAGGTGTCTATGGATCAAGTTACTAAAGTTCGTAAATATCTAAAACGAGAGCAATGGAAATCTCTCATTAATGAATGCCAGTCCAGCGGCATGACGGTTACAGCCTGATGTAAGCTAAACGGCATTTGTGAGCAGACATACTACCGGAATCTAAAAAAGTTTCGAGAAGAACTCTGTCAGAATCTTCCAGTTCCGGCAACTGCTCCTGAGAAACCAACTGCTTTCATTTAGCAATATAAAAAGTTCCGAAGGATAGACTCCAAGGAACTTTTTATGGTTTATGAATCTCCTTTTGTGTTAATGTTCATCTTGTCCTGGGTATCTAATAGATCTTTAGCTGTTTTGATCAAGTAATCCTGAAGAACTGGGGAAAGGTTATCAAAAATATCAAAAAATTCTTTTTGCTTTTTCTGGTTTTCAAAAAACATATTGCCAAGACCTGTACGTAACCAATATTCATTGACGTTAAATTGAGAACAAATAGCTTTAATGTTCTGTTCGGTGACTGTAGAGCCAATCTTTTCCATATAGCTTATGGCGTTTTGTTTCAATCCTATTTTTTGAGCAAATTCTTTTTGACTAAGATTTAATACATTTCTCAATTCACGAATTCGACTATTCATTTATTAAATCCTCCATACTGATGATAATATCAACGAATGATAGACAAGTCAAGGATAATATTGAAAATAGATTGATAAATATCAATAAATGATATACTATTATTAAATAAAATCAATGGTAGATATTTACGGAAGGAGGATTATCAATGGAGAGTAAAGAAAATGTTATGCAAAAAATTTTCAGTAAGCTTAATGAACAAAATCAAGAAATGATGATTTTGATTGCTAAGGGAATTAATATTGCTCAAGAAAACTCGTCTAAAAAACTACATAGTATGTCTAATAAAAAAAATATACGTGAACGTGAGGAAATAGTTATATGAACGATAAAGACGTGATCAGATATTTATATTTAGTAGACAGAAAACTTAGTATATTATCCAGTGGAATTAATTGGAAGCCGGAATATCAGATAGAACTTGAAAGTATAGAAAAAGAGTTGGGAAATTTAAGAACGCTTGCTGATAAAGAACATGCCAGACGGGCACAAATGGCAGGAAAACTTATTGCAGAGTAACAATACATTGTTTAAAAAGCACATTGAAAATATAAATTGCCCAAGCTAAAGGAGATATGATGTACTATTGGCATGGGAAACCATAGAGCAAGGCGGCTGTCCTGATAGAAGAAAATAGCCGCCAATTACCACGAATAATTGACGGCTGTTAGTAAATAACAGTTCGCATTTTTAAGGGTAGCCGCTTCTATGGTTTTCCCTTTCTATGTTCAATATATCATATCAATACCATATTTTCAATATTCTATTGCAAATTATCCTTTTAACTTTAACAGAGCGATTTATATTTTATACTATAAAAATGAAATTGACGAGGAACGGATCCATGAGTTTTGATCTTTTATCTAATTGGAATATCGTTGACAGGGTGATCTATGCCTTGGAGAGTGCAGGAAAATCTCTTCAGGAAAGTATAAAGAGCAGTTCCTTGAAAGAACCGGATGTTGAAACGATGATTGCGGTAGAGACAGATTACCTTCGGCGTGAAAATGAAAATTTGAAAAAACGGGAAATCCCGCTTTATCTGAGCAGGGAAGAAGGGCATATTATATGTCCAAAATGTAAGACGCAGCTTCCGGATCCGGATATAAAATATTGTTCAAACTGTGGGCAAAGAGTGATCAGACACATTACAAATAATTTGGAAAAAGAAAGGAACAAAAAATTATGAAACAGGATGAAAACATTAGAGAAGTAGAAGAGGATGGAGAAATTAGACTTTTTGTCAAAAAGTATGATATGTGGTGGCCCGCCAGCAAAAACAAAGAAGGAGAGGTGTTTCCGGATTTAAGAGGAGAAGAGGGTTATAAATCCACTCATGATAATTTGAAAAAGATGTTAACTTCCTTGGAAAAATCAGGAACAAAAGAGATAGATTTTTCTCATTGGAGTTTTTCTGATCTTAATTTTGATGAAGAAATTCTTCCATTGATGAAGTTTGCAGATAAAATAGATTTTTCGGGAGCAGAGTTTCTCCGTATTAGTTTTGACAGCGGTCAATTAGAAAATGCAGATTTTTTAGGAGCAGAGATTAGTTCTGTCTGTTTTACAGATATTGATATTCGTGATTGCATCTTTGACAAAACAAATTTGGGCGAAACATATTTTACTCGTATTAATGCACATAATTGTAATTTTGACCAACCTCGATTTTCGGAAAATGACATTATCAGATCAACATTTACTGCCTGCAGATTCAAGGATGTTCAATTAGATGAGATAAAGAGCGTTGGTAATACATTCATAAAATGCAAATATATAAATACCGATAAAGAAAAACTAACCTCAAAACCTTCTGTATTGGGCAAATTAAACAGTTTTAAAGATAAGCTGGCGAGCATGCAGAATAAGAATCAAGATATTGCGCAGAAGCAGCATCAACATACAGATGTTCAAAGATAATAAAGAAAGCAGCACCTAAACGAGTGCTGACTGGTTGAAACACCTCAAGAAACTAAAAATACATATTTGAGTGCTTGACTGAACACCACGGAGTAAGCCATAGCATTACCAGACAGGCGCCGGAGGTATCAACTCCGGCGGGAGGTGATCTGATAGACCCGGCTTGCAAAAGTCGTCTATATAAATGTTTTAAGGGAATCAAATAAGTTTTACCGTTCCTTGATAAATACGCCGCGGCAGCGTAAATAAGTATTAGCGTCATAAAGTCCGGTAACGTTTGGCAGATAAGGAGCTTCACAGTGGACATGCCGTGATTTTTATTGATTTAATTGTTTTTCTCTTTTGAAACATCTGTTTATAAATTAAATAAAATAGCAATTGATATCTGTTCTGTGTAAGGTTTGGCGGTGCAAACCTCAGCAATGATCAATCTGCCAGGATAATGATACACCCCAGAAGTGGCTGCCCATAGAAATGGGAGAGGTAGAGTAGCATACGGCGGCGTATGTGAGTGTAACCTGTGGAGCTGACCAACAGCCGCCGGCAATCATTTAATCTTTTGAAAGTGATGGATATATGATTCATCATCATTCCCCTATCAAAATAGATGGACATCCTAAAAATGTCCATCACTTTCAGGAGATTAAATAGGTGATAGAGACAAGTAGAATGTACATACGATAGGATAAGGGGGGAGGAGCGTGCGAGTTATGAATATTAATAATGTATTAGATTGTGATAATCATGCCTGTAAAAGTATATTTGCTTCAGAAGATGAAATGGATATCGGGAAAGTTTTTACGGATCTCTGGATACAGGTCATTAATGAAAAGGAAAATAAGATCAATAACTGCGTGCAGACTGATATCATATAGAGTATAATAATTATGGATATTGGTTTGTTTTATTGAGGGATGATATGATGAAAAATATAGCAGCCATCTACAGCCGTTTATCTGAAGAAGATAGAAACAAACTAAACGAATATGATGACAGCATCAGTATACAGAACCAGAAAAGCATGCTGATCAGCTACGCATTAAGTCAGGGGTGGGAGATCTATAATATTTATTCGGATGATGATTACAGAGGATCTGACCGGAACCGGCCGGCCTTCCGTCAGTTAATGGAAGATGCCGGACATAAAAAATTTAACATTGTGCTCTGCAAATCGCAGGCTCGTTTTACCAGAGAACTGGAACTGGTGGAAAAGATCATACACGGTCAATTCGTCGAATGGGGGATCCGCTTTGTCGGATATGCCGATAATGCTGATACGTCCGTTGCCGGCAATAAGAAAGCCAGGCAGATCAACGGCCTGGTTAATGAATGGTATTTAGAAGATCTGTCCGATAATATCAAGACAGTTCTTACGGATCATCGTAAGAAAGGGATGCACATAGGATCTTTTGCTTTGTATGGATATCAAAAGGATCCGGAACAGAAAGGGCATCTGATCATTGATGAGGAAGCTGCAGAAGTGGTCAGACGGGTTTTTGAACTTTATGCCGGCGGGATGGGCAGAACGAATATAGCAAGATACTTAAATGAACAAGGCATACCCAATCCTACAGAGTATAAAAGGCAGCATGGCCTGCGCTACAAAGGGACAGCCAATCAGTACGGAACGTTGTGGAAATATTATGCGATATCGAATATGCTTAAAAACCGGATGTATATAGGTGATATGGTGCAGGGCCGTTATGCAAATCCGACGTACAAATCTAAAAACAGCAAGCCTGTGCCGAAAGACCAATGGATTATCGTAGAAGGAACGCATGAACCTATCATAGATAAGAATCTGTGGGACAGGGTTCAGAAAATGCTAGTATCCAAAACGCGGCCAATGTGTAACGGCGAACTTGGCCTTTTCGCCGGAAAAGTAAAATGTATGCACTGTGGCTACGGCATGAGATCTTCCTCACAGAGACAATATCGATATTTGCGCTGCACATCCAGCTTTTTTTACGGGGAATCCTGTAAAGGCGCGTTTATTGCCCAGCGTTTTTTGGAAAAAGCTATTCTGGATGAGTTAAATATGATCATTAGCCGATATTTTGATAAAGAAACTGCAGAAGCAAGGCTTGCAATACGGCAGGAGACCGAACTGCAGAAAAAGAAACTGCAAAGCAGTGTATCGCATTATACGGCGAAGATCAGAGAACTGGAAAATGCAGTAAAAATGACTTATCTGGATAAGGCTAACGGCAGAATCACTGAACAGGAATTCTCAGATTTCAGGACAGCTTTTCAAAATGATATCAAAGCATATCAGGAAAAATTAAAAGCTGCCAGGGAACATTTGGACGCAATGGAGCAGGAATCGGATGAGCAGCGAACGAAGAAGGACATACTGAGAAAATATCAGAATATACAGCAGCTGGATCGTACAATGGTGGATACACTGATTGATTACATCGAAGTAGGCCGTAATGAACATAAAGTTCATCGAAACGACTTGCCGCCGATTGTGATTCACTGGAAATTTTGATTGTTGTTTCAGAAGCAATGCGGCATCTGCAGCCATATCCTCCACAAGATCCGTGATAATATCACCCTTTGACTGGAATTCACAGGCATTGAACGGAATGCCTCCTGCGGCCTGCGGCCAGATGCCGAGCGTGTGATCGATATAATAGTTGGCAAATCCGGATTCTTCAATTTCTTCCATAGAAAGATTTCTGGTAAGCTGGTGTACGATGGTTGCGACCATTTCCAGATGTGCAAGTTCTTCCGTACCGATATCCGTCAGCACGGATGCAACTTCTCTGTACGGAGCGGCATAGCGCTGTGACAGATAGCGCAGGGACGCGCCCATTTCTCCGTCAGGGCCGCCGTACTGGCTGATGATTGCCTGTGCAAGTTTGGCATTCGGCTTGGATATATTGACCGGAAACTCTAATCTTTTTTCATAATTCCACATTAGTTACAGCCTCCTTCCCACGGCATAGGTGATGTTGCCCAAGTCCATTCTTTATCGGAAGAGGCATCTGCGGTTGCTATCGTAAGCGGCTCATATTTGGCAGCATATTCACGCATAGCCTGATTCTTCATACGGACATAGTGTCTCAGATAGTCTATTGCTTCCGTATCGTCCGGATGGGTATCCAGATATAGATTCATTTCTACAATAACAAATCCCATAAGGTCGATGTTGTGAAGCAGTTTTTCCTGTTCATTACGAAAATTTCTGGCCATTATTTACAACATCTCCTTCCTGTAAACGGTTTGTTCAGTTCCGGAAAGAGCGTTCCGTTTTGCAGCGCTTCGTCCAGATCTTCATAGACATTGCATAGCTGCTGCCAGGGAACATAGGCCATAGCAACCGGAAATCTGTCGAAGTCGTCGCCTAAATTATAGTTTTTCATTTTCATAGATGTCCTTTCCTTGTTTCCATAGATGAAAAAATGCAGTAAATAGAATTTATCATCTAAGAATATTAAAAAAGATTCATAATGATTTTGATATTATAATATGATATAATTGGATTCGTGTGTTTGAAAAAAGATATATCCAAAACAAAAAATCGGACACACTTTTTTCACAATTCGGAAAAAGAATGAACACATATAGTATCTATAGTAATAAATTGGAAAAGCAAATAGCATACAAAAGGTTTTTGACATTGCAACAAGGCCGGAAGGGAGGAGTTCATTTTGATAAAGGTTGAGAATCTGGTGAAAATGTACGGAGAATATGCCGCAGTGGACGATTTGTCTTTTGAAGTGCAAAAGGGACAGATATATGGTTTTTTGGGGCCAAACGGCGCCGGTAAGACAACGACAATGAATATGATAACGGGATATCTTGCACCTACGAAAGGAGATATTACGGTCAATTCTTATGATATGCTGACACAGGCGGAGAAAGCGAGGCAGTGTATCGGCTATCTGCCGGAAATTCCGCCGTTATATCCTGATATGACGGTACTCGAGTATCTGCGTTTTGTATCTGAACTGAAAAAAGTACCGAAAAAGGAACGGGATGAACAGATTCGGGAAATTATGCGGATGGTAGAGATTACGGATGTGGAAGAACGGCTGATCAGAAATCTGTCAAAAGGATATAAGCAGAGAGTAGGTTTAGCGCAGGCAATCATCGGTTATCCGGATATCATTATATTGGATGAGCCTATGGTCGGACTGGATCCCAAGCAGATTATTGAAATCAGGGAGCTGATCAAAACACTTGCCGGAAAGCAGCACACGATTATTTTAAGTTCTCATATTTTATCGGAAGTCAGTACATTGTGTGATCATATTATGATCATTTCTCACGGCAGGCTGGTGGCAAGCGATTCTCCGGAAGGCTTACAGAAACTTATGGTAAAATCTACGGAAATTGAAGTGATTGCGCTTGGAGATTCCGAAAAGGCAGAGAAGATTCTTGCGGAAATAGAACATATACGTTCTTTCTCTCTGGAAGAAGCCGCGGAAGAAGGAAGCGTTAGAATGACGATCGTGGCAGATCACGATACAGATATTCGCAAAGAGATATCGGTTGCACTGACACAGGGAGACATGCCTGTTTTGTCCATGCATAAGATTGAAAAATCCCTGGAAGATATTTTCCTGGAATTAACAGAAGACGAAGAAGAGGCAGAAGAGAACGAAGCAGAAGCAGGCAGGGAGGTGGAAGAAGATGACGGCGATTTATAAAAGAGAAGTAAAAGCGTTCTTTCATTCTTTTATCGGCTGGCTTTTTCTGGCGGTAAACCTGTTTATGTTCGGTATTTATTTTACCGTTTACAATATAATTTCCGGTTATCCGAATATTGCATATGTATTACAGAGCGTCGTATTTCTGTTTATGATCCTGATTCCCGTTCTGACAATGAAGAGTCTTTCGGAAGAGCGTAAGTTAAAAATCGATCAGCTTATTTTGACGGCGCCTGTCAGTATCTTTAAGATTGTACTTGGAAAGTATCTTGCGCTGCTTACCGTGTTTGCGCTGCCCGTCGTAATTATTGGTACCGTACCGTTTATTTTATCTTTTTTCGGCGCTTTTCAGATCGGCCCGTCTTATACGGCGCTATGCGGTTATTTTCTCTATGGCGCGCTCGGGCTTGCGATCGGTCTGTTTTTGTCTTCTTTAACGGAAAGTATCGTGATCTCGGCAGTTCTTACATTTACCGTATTGTTTGCAGGCTATCTGATGCCGGGACTTTGCAGCATCATTTCGCAGACGGGAAATATTGTAACGAAACTTCTGCGTGCTTTTGATATGATCAGCAGATTTGATGAAATGCTAAACGGGAATTTTTATGTACCTTCGGTATTATATTATCTTTCCGGAACGATCCTTTTTCTGTTCTGTACCGTTCAGTCGCTGAAAAAGCGCAGATATGGCAGCGGTAAAAAAGGTGTTTACAGTTTCGGCCTGGTCATTACGGCCATAGCACTGACTATAATAGTCAATGTAGCTGTGAAGCTTCTTCCCGAGAAATTTCTATCTCTCGATGTGACTTCCAACAGATTGTATACACTGACAGACGATACCAAAGAAATGGTGTCTTCTTTATCGGAGGATATCGATCTTTACGTACTTGCCGGTGAAGAATACAAAGATATCAATCTGGATAAGACGCTGTCCAAAATAGCAGATCTGTCGGAGCATGTAACGGTAACGTATGTTGATCCTACCGTCAATCCGAATTTTTATTCCAATTACTCGTTGGAAGAACCGACAGCGAACAGTATTATTGCAGTCGGGCCGGAAAGAAGCCGGATTATCGATTATGACAGTATTTATGAGTATGAATTCTATTCTTATTATGAGTACCAGATAACGGGATATGATGGAGAAGGGCAGATCGTTTCCGCGCTTGCGTATGTGACGACGGATGCAATGCCGAAAATATATGTTGTGGGCGGTCATCAGGAGTTGGAACTGGAAGAGCGGTTTTTACAGGCGATGCAGAAGGAAAATATCGTATATGAGCCACTTTCTTTGCTGACGCAGGAGGCAGTGCCGGACGATGCACAGGCCGTTATCATCAATGCGCCGCTTAATGATTTCTCGGAAGCGGAAGCGGATAAGGTCATCGCTTATTTGGAAAAGGGCGGAAATGCGATTCTCATTCCTTCCTGGACCGATGAAGAGATGCCCAATTTTGAGCGGATATTAGCGTATTATGGAGTGAGTGTCATAACGGATGGAGTGATCATAGAAGGGGATGCGGACAGATATTATCAGCAGATTCCTTATTTGATCTTTCCGCAGATAAATGCAGCGCCGGTAACGGACAGGATCATTGATGTGTCTGTACTGGCACCGTACGCGCAGGGACTTTCCTATCAGGAGGAAGCAGAAGGGATTTATTATACGCCGCTTCTTGAAACAGGAGAAAATTCGTTTATCAAAACATATGATCAGTCGGAACTGGAGTTCGCAACAGACTTTAAGAAAGAAACAGGAGATATCGAAGGGCCTTTTGTGATTGCGCTTCAGGCTGAAAAAACGACAGAAAATGCTGAAATCTCCAATGCGGTCATCATCGGCGTAGAGTTTTTCTTTACGACGGATGCGGACAGTATCGTTCCCGGTAACAATGTGAAGTTTTTCGGCAGTGCCATAAGTGCGCTGACAGAACATGAAAGCTCGATTCTGGTTCCGGTGAAACAGTACACGGAATTACTTGCCTTTTCGACGCGTACATCGGCTGTTGTCGGCATACTGACGATCATTGTCATACCGTTATGCTGTATTGTGGCCGGATTTGCAATCTGGTTTTACAGAAGGAAAAAATGAATGTATATGATTTACTCTGCAGAGACGGCGGCCGGTTTGGTGTCCGCATGGAAGAAAACAACCACTTGATTTCCATGTCACTTTGTGCAAGAATAGTACATGAAGGTAATAGCAGACAGTACACGAAAGGTTGTTGTTTGTATGAGAGGAATTGATACACAGGTACGGAAAAACAGACGCCGGATCTTTAAAGAAGTCGCGAATCTGGCATATCACTCGGATAATTTAAAAGACGATGTGGAAGCTTTACCGTATAAGATCGTAGACTATGATGAATCGGAATATGAAAGTATCTATAGAGAGCGGGCCATTGTGCGCGAAAGGATCAGGCTGGCAATGGGGTTGTCACTGCGTCCGGAGAATCAGCCGATTCATTTGACGCAGGGATTGGAGGAGAGTAATATTGACGAAAAATATTACGAACCGCCGCTTATGCAGGTAATTCCATCGGCTTGTAATGCCTGTCCGGAGAATTGTTATCAGGTAACGGATAAGTGTATGGGGTGCGTTGCGCATCCGTGCAGGGAAGTATGCCCGCGGGGAGCGATCTCCATGAAGAACGGCCGATCTGTTATCGATCAGGAGAAATGTATCAAGTGCGGAAAATGTAAAGCAATCTGCCCGTATGATGCCATTTCCCATCAGGTCAGGCCGTGCGCTGGGGCCTGCGGTGTCAATGCCATTAAGAACGATGCCAAAGGCAGAGCGGTCATTGATAATGAGATCTGTGTATCGTGCGGACAGTGTATGGTGAATTGTCCTTTTGGCGCTATTGCGGATAAATCACAGATATTCCAGCTGATCCGGGCGCTTCAGTCCGGGCATCAGATCTTTGCGCAGGTTGCGCCTGCTTTTGCAGGGCAGTTTGGGCCGGATGTGACGCCTGATATGTTGAAAACAGCGTTAAAAGAGCTGGGTTTTTGCGACGTATACGAGACGGCGATCGGGGCGGATATGGGCGCTTTGGCGGAAGCCGAGCATTATGCGAAAGAAGTGGCGACGGGGAATCTGCCTTTTAGCCTGACTTCCTGCTGTCCATCGTGGTCAGTGCTTGCAAAGAAATTCTTCCCGGAGACGATCGACAAGATATCCAATGCGCTTACGCCCATGGTGGCGACGGCACGGATCATCAAAAAAGAGCATCCCGACGCGAAGGTGGTATTTATCGGTCCTTGTGCGTCCAAGAAACTGGAAGCATCCAGGCGGACGATTCGTTCGGACGTGGATTTTGTCATTACATTTGAAGAACTGACCGGGATGTTTGAGGCCAGAGGCATTTTACTGCCGCAGATTGAGGCGCTTGATAAGCTTTCGGGAGCGACCGGGGCAGGACGCGGTTACGGAGTTGCCGGCGGCGTTGCCAGTGCGATCGAAGAATGCGTCAGGGAATATTATCCCGATGTGGAAGTCAATATAGAACATGCGGAAAGCCTTTCCGAATGTAAGAAAATGCTCATGCTTGCCAAAGCAGGGAAAAAGAAAGGATGCCTGATAGAAGGCATGGCGTGCCCGGGAGGCTGTGTTGCCGGCGCCGGCACCAATATTGCAATTTCACAGGCAGCCAAAGCGGTGGCCGGTTTTAAAGCCGCGGCGGCACAGAAAATACCGGAACCGGAATCATAAGAAATATAAAGGAACGGAAAGAGAGTTATGCAGAAAATAAGAACCAGATATGCGCCGAGTCCGACAGGGCGTATGCATGTAGGAAATTTAAGAACAGCGCTTTATGCTTACCTGATCGCAAAACATGAGGACGGAGATTTTATTCTGCGGATCGAAGACACCGATCAGGAACGCTATGTGGAAGGCGCAGTAGAGATCATTAATCGTACGCTTGACAAGACAGGACTGATTCCCGACGAGGGACCCGATAAAGATAAAGGGGCAGGTCCTTATGTACAGAGCGAGCGGCAGGCACAGGGCATATACTTAAAATATGCCAAAGAACTGATTGATAAAAAAGAAGCATATTATTGTTTTTGCGATAAAGAACGGCTTGCAGAACTGACAAGAGAAGTGGCGGGAAAAGAGATCAATATATATGATAAGCACTGTCTGCATCTGTCACAGGAAGAGATCGAAGCAAATCTTTCGTCAGGAAAGCCGTATGTGATCAGGCAGAATAATCCGACGGAAGGAACCACGGTTTTTCAGGATGATATTTATGGAGAAATTGCCGTGGACAATGCGGAACTGGATGATATGATCCTGATCAAATCAGATGGATACCCGACTTATAATTTTGCCAATGTTGTGGACGATCATTTGATGGGCATCACGCATGTTGTCAGAGGGAATGAATATTTGTCTTCTTCTCCGAAATACAACCGTCTCTATGAGGCTTTTGGTTGGGAGATACCCAAATATGTTCATTGTCCGCTCATTACGGATGAAGAGCATAAGAAATTATCGAAACGCTGCGGACATTCTTCCTATGAAGATTTGATCGAACAGGGATTTTTGTCGGAGGCGGTCGTTAATTTCGTGGCGCTTCTTGGATGGAGTCCGGAAGGAACCGACGAGATTTTCAGCCTGGAGGAACTGACGAAACATTTTGACTACCATCATATTTCCAAATCACCTGCAGTATTTGATTATACGAAGTTAAAATGGATGAACGGTGAATATATGAAAGCCATGGAATTTGACAGATTCTATCAAATGGCTGAGCCGTATCTGAAAGAAGCGCTGACAAAGGATCTGGATCTGAAAAAGATCGCGGAAATGGTCAAGACCCGGATTGAGGTCTTCCCGGATATAAAAGATATGGTGGATTTCTTTGAGGAATTGCCGGAATATGATGTGCAGATGTATGAGCATAAAAAGATGAAAACGAACAGGGAATCTTCTTTGGAGGTTCTTACGGAATTACTGCCCATACTGGAAGAACAGGACGATTACAGCAATGATGCTTTATACGCCGTATTGACGGATTATGTAGCGAAGAAGGGCTGTAAGAACGGTTATGTAATGTGGCCGGTCAGAACTGCAGTATCCGGAAAGCAGATGACGCCTGCCGGCGCTACGGAAATTATGGAAGTACTCGGAAAGGAAGAGGCGTTAAGAAGAATCGGAAAAGGAATCGAGAAGTTACGGAATGCCTGAAATCACAATAAATCCTATACAGAAACAAGCAATAGAGTTTGCTGCCGGAACCATGCAGGTACTTGCAGGGCCCGGTAGCGGCAAGACCTTTGTGCTGACAAATCGTATCCGTTATCTGATAGAACATCATAGGGTAGATCCGGTCAGTATTTTGGTGATCACCTTTACAAAGGCGGCAGCCACGGAGATGAAGCAGCGGTTCTATAAACTGACCGGAGGATGCTGTCCGCCCGTTCAATTCGGTACTTTTCACGCAATCTTTTATCATATCTTAAGACAGAACAGACAATATCGCGAATTTTCCCTGATAACGGAAACGGAAAAAAGAAAACTCCTTTTGCAGATCATAAAGATGCCGCAATCGTTGGTTTTTACAGGCTGTGATAAGATCGAGTATCTGATTCGGACGATCAGCCATATCAAAAATAACGGCGAATGTATCGAAAATATTGTGGATGGGCCGTTTACAACGGAAGAGATACGGTATATTTATAAGGAATATAATGAATTTATGGCAGAATTCCACAAACTTGATTTTGACGATATGGCGCTCATCTGCATGCGCTTATTCAAAGAGCACCCGGATATTCTGGCAGTCTGGCAGGAAAAGTACCGTTACATTATGGTAGATGAATTTCAGGATATCAATCCGATACAGTACGAGATCGTGAAACTTCTTGCAGCTTTGCACAACAACCTTTTTGTTGTCGGCGACGACGACCAGTCGATCTACGGTTTCCGGGGAGCGAAGCCGGATATTATGAAAAGATTCACAGCCGATTATCCGGGTGCCGAACAATTATTGTTGGACGTGAATTACCGCTGTCATGAGCAGATTGCGGCTAAATCTCTGCGGGTAATAAGCGCTAATAAGAACCGGTTTCCGAAAGTGATCCGCGCCGTACATGCAAAAGGAAACGGCGTGAAGATCCGTACATATGACGGACAGGAGAAAGAACACGAAGCACTGCTGCAGGAATTAAAGAGGCTGACGCAAAAAGTACCTCCCGGGTGTCTGTCCGATACGGCCGTTATATACCGTACGAACTATGAATGCAGTATTCTGGCCGAGAAGCTCCTTTTGAACGGGATCCCGTTTGTTATGAAGGAGTCTTTGAAAAGCAGGTACGACCATTTTATCATCAAAGATTTGATGGCGTATCTGGAGTTTGCAAATGGAGAAAGAAGCAGAGATATTTTTCATCTGATTATGAACAGGCCGCTGCGCTATTTAAGGAAGGACTGCGCAAGAAATAATCCGGTCAGGCTTTCCGAACTTCTGCTATATTATAAAAAAGATGCTGCCATGCAGGAGACATCCCGCAAATTATTTGCCGATATCGAAAAGATCGCGGCGATGCGACCTTACCTTGCTGTCAGTTATATCAGGCAGGTGATCGGCTATGACGCCTATCTGAAAGAAAATTATGACAGGGAAGAACTGGAAAAGCTGATACAGATTGCAGATGATTTTCAGATAACGGCTAAGAAGTTTCTAAATTTCAGCGAACTGAATGACTATATTAGTCAATGTAGGGACCTGGTAAGAAAAAAGCTGGAAAAATCAGGTGAAAAAGAGCAGGAGGAAGCGATCGGTATCCGTTTGATGACGATGCATGCATCAAAGGGACTCGAATTTGATACGGTCTATCTGCCGGATGTCAATGAAGGAAAGATTCCTTCCAGGCAGTCTGTGACCAAAGAAGCGATAGAAGAAGAGCGACGGATGCTTTATGTTGCGATGACACGGGCCAAAAAGGAACTGCATATCCTGTACTGTGCCGACAAAGGCGGAAAAGACCGCGCATCGCGTTTCTTAGAACCGATAATAACGACGCATACGCAGTAAGGAAGAACCTTTATACAGGTTCTTCCTCAGTATCGTCGATCATTTCATCAAATTCAACATTGTCCAGATATTCGTCGAAAGCATCTCCGACAATTTCGTATTCCTCATCATCATCGATATATTCTAAGACCGGCTCTTTGTTCGGATCGGACTCATCTTCAAAGTAGCGGTAGAACCATACTTCTCCATTGTCATTTTGCCCTTCTTCATTGAGCGGCATCAGTACGATATAATCTTTTCCGGATACGGTCAGAATGGTAACAACGGCGCATGTGACATGACTTCCGTCGTCTAAGTCCAAATCCACCGTCATTTCTTCGGATGCGGGTTCGGAGGAAGCAGTGCCTGCGTTTGGAAAGTTTTCTTTTTGACCGGCAGTATTTTTCATAGTTATAAATCTCCTTTCTTTTTAGCGGAACGGATTTCTGCGCTGTTTTAGAAGTGTAGCTTTTTATTTATTGTACATAATATACAATGTGGTTTCAATGGCCTGTTCACACTTTTTTCCGATAAAGATGGTAATATTTTCTCTCTTATGTTACAATGAAGACAGCAAAAGAGGATAACTCGGAGGTTTTCATGCAGAAATCTTTTCATGTGACGGATTCATCAGTTTACCCATTAGGAGTGTGTTTCATGGCAGAAGGCCTGCATATATCGGCAGTTTGCGGACATGAGACAGAGTACGGTATTCTTTTGTTTGATAAAAAGCATAAAGATGGCATTAGGATCCCCTTCTTGGAGGAAAACAGAAGGGGTAATATCTGTGCGATGATGTTAAAGGGATATCAGGACAGAAGCTGTTCATATCTCTTTTATCGCGGCGAAGAGCTTTTTCAGGATCCTTATGCTATGGCGCTTGCAGATGAACGTAAATACGGTGAAAAGAAGGAGCGGCCATCCCGCTGTAAAGTGTATGATCCCTCTTATGACTGGGAAAACGACAGAATTCAGGCGATTCCTTTTGAGGACAGCCTTTTTTATATGCTGCATGTCAGAGGGTTCACGAAGCACCGTTCATCGGGGGTGCGTGCCAAAGGAACCTATGCGGGGATTGTTGAGAAGATCCCGTATCTGAAAGAGCTCGGTGTTACGGCGCTGCTTTTGATGCCGTCTTACGAATTTGATGAGGTATTGGAGAAAGAGAAGCCGCTCAGTATCGAACAGGCGATAGCGGCTTATAAGGAACTTCCGGCACAGCCGGATAATTCGTCTGTGCGGATCAATTACTGGGGATATCAGGACGGTTTGTATCTGATGCCGAAATATGCGTATGCGCATTCCAAAGATGCCGTAACGGAGTTTAAGGACATGGTCAAGGCGGTGCATCAAAACGGTATGGAAGTTATGATGCAGTTCTATTTCCGTCCGGACATGGACTGCACAAGGATCTTATGGATTCTCAAATTCTGGGTTCTGGAATACCATATCGACGGTTTTCATCTGCTGGGAGCCGATTTGCCGCTGCATATGCTCTGCAAAGATCCGCTGCTTGCCGAAACGAAGCTGCTTGGGGAGCAGAACATCGATCCCGGAACGGGACAAGTCCCAGGAGAAGCAGCAGCTTTTCGCAACTTCGGATTTATGAATGAATCGTTTTTGTATGATATCCGGAAACTGTTAAAAGGTGATGGCAATATGATAAACAGCCTGATCCGTTTAAACAGAGAAAATGCCCCGGATAAGGGGATCGTGAATTATATAGCCAAACAGGATGGTTTTCGTCTGTACGATCTGGTTTCCTATGACAGGAAGCATAATGAAGCAAACGGTGAAGACAATCAGGATGGCAGTTCCTATAATTACAGTTGGAACTGCGGCATTGAGGGGAAAACAAGGAAAAAGAATATTTTACATCTGCGTCTTAAACAGATGAAAAATGCTGTGACGTATCTGCTGCTTTCCCAGGGAACGCCGCTTATTTACAGCGGAGACGAATTTGCCAATTCTCAGGATGGCAATAACAATCCTTACTGTCAGGACAATGCGGTCTGCTGGATCAAATGGGATCAGGGCGGGATCGGAGAAGAACTTTTCACCTATACGAAGGAATTGATCCGCTTCAGAAGAGAACATTCCATTTTTCATATGAGGACGCCGCTCAGGGGAACGGATTATCTTTCCTGCGGTTATCCGGATATCTCTTTCCACGGCAAAGAAGCCTGGAGGCCGGATACCGGTGCGGAAAGCAGAAGCATCGGTATCTTATGCTGCGGATGCTATGCAGAAAAGGAAACGATTCCTGATTGTTCATTCTTTTATATCGGCATCAACATGCACTGGGAATCTTGCATATTCGGCTTGCCGCAGATGCCGAAGGGAAAGGAATGGGTACGCCTTTTTACGACAAATACACAGGAGTGGGAGAAGACGGAAAGCGATATGCCGGATACTTTCAGCGTCAAAGTGCTTCCCCGTACGATCGTCGTATACGGCACGAGGGATCATATACCGGCAAAAGAGGAAAAATCTGCCGGAAAACGGTCAGGACAGCCTTCTAAGAAAAGGATGAACGAGTCATGAATAAAATATGGATGCATTTTAAGACCATTACGTATCACAAGTATCTGGTAATGCGGGGATGCTTTAAAGTGGGTTTATATAAACAGGGACTTATGCATGATCTGTCAAAATACAGTCCTGCGGAATTTATTGTAGGGGCAAAATATTATCAGGGCGACAGAAGTCCGAATAATGCGGAACGGGAGGAGATCGGATATTCTTCCGCCTGGCTGCATCATAAAGGCAGAAATAAACATCATTATGAATATTGGATCGATTACAGTACGAGAGGTATTCCTGGCGGGATGGCTCCTGCGCCGATGCCGGATAAATATATTGCAGAAATGCTTATGGACCGGATCGCGGCATGTAAAGTATATCACGGCAGCGCTTATACCGACAGCGCGCCCCTGCAGTATTATGAATCAGGAAAGGCTAAGCCGCCGCTGCATAAGTCCACCCGCAGGAAGCTGGAATTTTTTTTAAAAATGCTTGCCGCTAAAGGAGAAGACTATACGTATGCTTATATTCGAAAGCGGTTCCTGAAGAAATAAAAAGTAGCAGAAGACTTCTTTTTGCATAAAATATTTTATGAGAAAAGGAGAGGAAGCTATTTATGAGCGCTTGGATTATTTTATTATTCTTTTTAATGGGCAATTCCGGCTGTTGCTGTCCGCAGGGAGATATGCCATGCCGTAAAGATGATGACTGCGGCTGCGGCCGTAGACGTGACAACGACTGCCGCCGCGACAGAGATCGTGACTGTGACCGCGACAGAGATCGTGATCGTGACAGAGACTGTGACTGCGACAGGGATCGTGACAGAGATCGTGACTGCGGCAGAGACCGCCGCCGCGATGACGACTGCGGATGCAATGAATCCAGATTTGAGCCGAGATTTGACGCGAGACCGTTCCGTGACAGAGAAACTTGCGGCTGTGAAGAGAATAACAACTAAGAAAGAGGGGCATTCATGTTCAGATGAATGCCCTTTATAATGGCGCCGGTATTATGAAGATACTTTGCTTGAGGTTGACGAATAGGGGTGCCGATGATAAACTTAACATTGGATTATAATATGAGGATGTCATACGCAGTGCGGCATCCGTTTCTTGCGATGAAGGAGGCAGAAAGATCATGATAGACGGAAAAAAGGTTTTATTCAGCGGTATGCAGGCGACAGGTAATCTGACGATTGGCAATTATCTGGGAGCTTTGAAGAACTGGCTGACATTAAGTGATGAGTATCAGTGCTTCTACTCGGTAGTGGACCTGCATTCTATTACGATAAGACAGGATCCTGCCGAACTGCGCAGACGTGCAAGGAGTCTTCTTACTTTATATATTGCCGCAGGACTTGACCCGGAGAAGAACTGTATTTATTATCAGTCTCATGTTTCCGGACATGCGGAACTTTCCTGGATTCTTAACTGTTTTACTTATATGGGTGAATTGAACCGTATGACGCAGTATAAGGACAAGGCCGCGAAACATGCGGATAATATCAATGCAGGGTTGTTTACTTATCCTGTTTTAATGGCTGCCGATATCCTGCTTTATCAGGCGGATGTAGTGCCTGTCGGCAAAGACCAGATGCAGCATTTGGAGATTACAAGGGATATAGCGCAGCGCTTTAACGCTGTTTACGGGGATGTGTTTACGATCCCTGAACCGTATGTCGGCAAATCGGGCGCACATATCAAATCGCTTCAGAATCCTGACAAGAAGATGTCAAAATCCGATGAAAACCCGAATGCGAGTATTTATTTAATGGATGATACTGATACGGTCATCCGTAAATTTAAACGTGCCGTGACGGATTCGGAGGGCTGTGTCCGTTATGCACAGGAACAGCCGGGCATCCGTAACCTGATCGATATTTACTGTGCCTGTACAGGAAAAACGCCGCAGGAGACAGAGCGGGAGTTTGACGGGAAGGGGTATGGCGATTTTAAACTGGCGGTCGGCGAGTCGGTCGCAGCAATTTTGAAACCGCTGCAGGAGCGCTTTGCAGATCTGGAAAAAGATAAAGCCTACATAGACGGCATTATCAAAACCAATGCGGAAAAAGCCGGTTACTATGCAGGCAAAACTTTGCGAAAAGTACAGAAAAAAGTCGGTTTTCCTGAGAAAATCAGATAATTTATTCCGAGAACGGCTCGGTAAAATAGCCTGCCGCGGAAACAGGTTCGCCGCCATCGTGCAGATGTCTTGTGTCGCCCATGACCTGTGTGCGGAAAAAGGCTTTTCCGGGGATCCGCTCTTCAGCCGCAAGGATCGTGACGGAAGTGGGGGCCAGATAGAATCCGTGGAAAAGAAGAACAGGCGAAATGCCGAGCAAGTGGCTTAACATAACACAGGTAATCCCGAGATGGCAGAAAAAGACAAGCGTCGTTTCAGGTTTGTCCGGGGCCTGTGTATGCGCAGTCGCGTAATAATGATGTTCTCTTTTGTAACCATATTTCTCCAAAAGACTGTCCAGATTTCTGCATACGTCGTCATATGCCGGAATCAGTTCCGGGTTTGAGCGGTAGATTTCAGTCTTTTTCCAGTCGTTTCGATCAAACATCTCATCGATCTGTGTCCAGTACTGCGGCATAAAATCCCAGGGGACGCCGTGTCTTCCGGTAACGGGATCATCGATCCTGTAGGCAAATTCCTGCAGCCAGGGATAAATAACCGCCTCTCTGTTAAGGGCATTCAGAGAATAGGACGCTGTTTCTTTGGCCCGTCCCAAAGGAGAGCAGTAAATATCCGTGATGTCTTTCCAGGCCGCCACTCTCTGAGATAATAATTTTGCTTCGCGGATCCCTTTTTCCGTTAAGGAATCGTTCTGATAATCAGGGTCGCCATGTCTGATAAATATGATTCTCATAATAATATCCTCCGTTTATCTTTATAGAATAAAAAGTACTTATCCTTATTAAGTTTATCTTTTTTTAATTGGTGTTTCCCTGTTGTTTGTTATATAATAACATAGAATGCAAATAAAGGAAAATAATATATTTATTATATGCACAAGGAGGAGAAAATGTTCGGTACAAGACAAAACAGACCCGAAAGTAATAAAGTCCCTTCGATAAACAAAGGGAAAGCGGCTTTGACCGTAAAGATCGTGGCGGCAGTTTTTGTGATATTACTGATCGCCGGAAATTCCTACTATACGATTCAGGAAGAAGAGCAGGCGGTCGTGTGTACATTCGGCTCGCCAAAGGCGGTCACAACGCCGGGACTGCACTTCAAGATTCCGTTTATCCAGACCGTTACCAAGGTCAATACGACGATCAAAGGCTTTACCATCGGTTATGCGTTGGAAGGAGAAAACATGACCGCCACGGATGACACGATGATGATTACTTCGGACTATAACTTTATTAACGTTGATTTCTATGCGGCTTACCGCGTTGCTGACCCGGTAAAAGCGTTATACGCTTCCGAAGATCCTGTGGAAATACTGAAAAATATTGCACAGAACTGTATTCGTACGACCATTGGTTCCTATACGGTAGACAGTGTGCTGACGACCGGAAAGAACGAGATACAGGCGAATATCACGCAGATGATCCTGGAGAAATTAGAGGCTTATGATATCGGTATCCAGCTGATCAATATTACGATCCAGGATGCGGAGCCGCCTACAGAAGAAGTAAGCAATGCTTTTAAGGAAGTGGAGACGGCCAAACAGGGTAAAGAGACGGCGCTTAACAATGCTAATAAATACCGTAACGAGCAGATCCCGAACGCCGAGGCGAAGTCTGATGAAATATTGCAAAGCGCCGAAGCGGCGAAACAGGAACGTATCAACGAAGCGAACGGACAGGCAGCCAGATTTAATTCCATGTATGCGGAATATATCAAGTATCCCGAAGTGACAAAGAAAAGAATGTTCTATGAGGCAATGGAAAACATTCTGCCGGACGTAAAGGTAGTGATCGAAAGCTCGGACGGCAGGACAAATACGATATTGCCGTTAGACAGTTTCGTATCGGATGATACAGCTTCCGTAAATAGCAACATCGGAAACGGTGCGGACAATGTTTCGGACGATGCTTCGGGTGAGGAGGAGTAGCCATGGCGATAAACGAAAATCAATCAAATGTAGAATACGAAAGATTCAACTCCGACGGAACGAAAAAAGGAGCGGCAAAGAAGAAAAAGCCAAAAGGGTTTCTGATTGTGCTTCTGCTTTTGGCGGTCGTTTTCATCGGGTTTAACAGTATGGTCGTTACGAAAGAAAACCAATATAAGCTGATCAGACAGTTCGGGCGTGTACAGCGTGTTATTTCCACATCCGGACTCAGTTTTAAGATGCCTTTTGTAGAGTCTGTGGATACGATTCCAAACGAACTGCTTTTGTATGATCTGCCGGCATCCGACGTTATTACTTCGGATAAGAAATCGATGATCGTGGACAGTTATGTTTTATGGCAGATCACCGATCCTCTTAAATTTGCACAGACACTGAGCTGTTCCGTTTCCAATGCGGAAAGGCGTATCGATACGATCGTATATAATGCAACCAAAAACACGATCTCTAACATGAAGCAGGACGAAGTCATCATGAGCCGCGACGGTAAAATGACCATTACCGTGGAGCAAAGCGAAAGCGATGTGGTCAATAACGATCTGGAGCTGCCTTCGGAAACAAAAGAGGTCGTTGAGATCACGTCTCTGACAGAAGAGATCATGGAACAGATCAACCATGTGGAAGATCAGTACGGTATTGAGATCGTAACGGTGGAAGTCAAGAAGCTTGATCTGCCGGATGACAATAAACAGGCCGTGTATACCCGTATGATCTCCGAAAGAGAGAATATTGCCGCGCAATATACCGCAGAAGGCGCTTCTCAGGCCAAAATGATTGAAAATACGACGGATAAGGAAGTCGCGATCATGATTTCCAATGCCGAAGCCGAGGCGGAAAAGATCATTGCAGAAGGCGAAGCCGAATATATGAGGATTCTCTCCGATGCCTATTCCGATCCGGAGAAAACGGATTTTTATTCTTTCGTCAGAGCATTGGACGCTTTGAAAGCAAGCATGACCGGCGATAATAAGACGATTATTTTATCGGACGATTCTCCGATTGCACAGATTTTTAACGGACAATATTAAGGTGGAGCAGTTATGGATGTGAATGCTTTTTTTACTAAATTGGATGAATTTTTCGCCGGGAATGAGATTGACAAAGTGGATCCTTTTTTGTGCGCTTCATTGGAACAGGCGAAAGAGGAAGAGGATTACGGGGCTTATATTTCAATCTGCAATGAGATGATCGGATTTTACAGGAGTGTTTCCGAATTCCGGAAAGCTTATGATGCGGCGGAAGACGTCCTTCTTTTAATGGAGGAACTGCAGCTTGACAGGTCGGAGCATTTTGCTACGACGCTGTTAAATGCTGCTACGGCTTATCGTGCGGCGGGCAGCTATAAACAGGCTTATGTATATTATGAACAGGCATTAGGTATCTATGAAGGATTGATCGCACCGGAAGATTATCGGTATGCGGGACTTTTTAACAATATGAGCATCCTGCTTGAAAAGATGGAACGTAATGACGAAGCGATCACATATGCAAAGAAGGCGCTTGCCATTATCGAGAAGCTGGAGCAGGGAGAGATGGAGACTGCTACGACATTGACCAATCTGGCGCTGTTATATTTTAAAGTATCCGCATATGAAGATGCCAGACAGCTTTTGGAGAGGGCGCTTTCCCTGTTTGAAAAAAGCGGGGAAAATACGGATGCGCATTACAGCGGTGCGCTGGCCGGTATCGGTGAAGCGTGGTATCATATGCATGAATATGGTAAGGCGCTGGAAGCATACGAAAAGGCGCTGCAGGAAGTGGAGAAGCATTTTGGTAAAAATATAAGTTATGCCGTTTTGTGTGAGAACTGTGCGGCGGTCTGCCAATGTCTGGGCGATAAGGAAAAGCAGCAGGCATATCTGCAGAGCGCGGCACAGATCAGGGAAGCCGGACGGTAAGGAATGAGGATAAGAGATGCAATGAAAGGACTGGAGCTGTCAGGGAAATATTATGAAGCATACGGCAGGGAAATGCTTGCGCAGTTTCCCGAATTAAAGGATGAATTTGCCGCAGGATTAGTCGGACGGGGGTCGGAATGTTTCGGTTTCGACGATGAAATTTCAAGGGACCATGATTATGGCCCTTCTTTTTGTGTGTGGTTGAGAAAAGAAGTTTATGACTGTTATTTTCACAGATTACAGGCGGCCTATGATGCCATGCCGCGTGAATTTATGGGGGTTCCGGGCCGGAATGTGGAAGAGACGGGCAGGGGCAGAGTCGGGATCCTGTGTATCGAAGATTTTTATTATGGACTGTTGGGAACGGATCAGATTCCGGTTTCTTTAACGGAATGGTTTTCGTTATGTGATGAAAATCTTGCGACAGCGACAAACGGCGCAGTGTTTGAAGACAGGCTCGGTCTTTTTACACGGCTGCGGGAAGGATTTCTGGCCTATTATCCGGAAGATGTCAGGATTAAGAAGATCGCAGCCTGTATGGCCAAAATGTCCAGGGCGGGACAATATAATTATATGAGGGCCATAATGCGGAATGAACGGGTTGCGGCAGAACTGTTTCTGCATGAATTCATAAGGGAAAGCATGTCGCTGGTCTATCTGCTCAACCGGAGGTATGCGCCGTTTATAAAGTGGATGCACAAGGGCATGAGGGATCTGCCGACCTGTTTTGAAATAGGGGATATGATAAATCTGTTTTATCAAGTGGAAAAGCCGGAAGAGAAGCTGCTTATTATCGAGGCAGTCTGCAATGTGATCGTGCAGGAGCTGAATGCACAGGGACTGTCGGATCTGGATGATAATTTTCTGCAGAATCATCTGGCAGCTGTAACGGAGAAGATACAGGATGCAGGGATAAAAAGGATGCAGTTTTTGGAAGGGTAAACCTTGAAACATATGTTCGGTTGTGGTATGATGAAAACGAAAAAAATTTTTTCTATGACAAAAGCGGATATTGGATTGGCAGGCGGGATCGCCGTGGCAGCCCTGCTTCTTCTGTTGTTTATGTATTTGGGTCGGACACAGGGAGAATATGCGCAGGTTTCATGCGATGGCCGGCCGGTATGCCGGATTCCGCTCATGCAGGAGCAGACGAGATATTATGTGGTCGCACAGGGGAGTCTCATAAAGGAATTTTCCGAACAGGAGTGGAAAGATGCGGCGTGTCAGGAAATGATCAGGACAGAGTATGAGGCATATAATGTGATCTTATGTCAGGCGGGGAGGATCTGCGTGACGGAGGCGGACTGCCCGGATAAGATCTGTGTACATCATAAACCCGTTTCGGCGGCGGGTGAAAATATTATCTGTCTGCCGCATAAAGTCGTCATAGAAATGATCGGCAGTCAGGAAAGTGAACTGGACGGAGTGGTATATTGATGAAGAAAAAGACCGTCATACTTGGGTTTTTACTGGCAGTGTCCATGGTATTGTCCTATATAGAATCTGCTTTGCCTTTTGCCATAGGAATTCCCGGCGTAAAGCTCGGTCTTCCGAATCTCGCAGTTGTTTTACTGCTTTATACTTTTGGCGGCAGGGAGGCATTTGCGGTCAATATCATGCGGATCGTGCTGACAGGATTTTTATTCGGGAATCTGTCTTCGATACTTTACGCCGCAGCCGGGGCGTTCTGCAGTTTCCTGGCTATGCAGTGTGCAAGGAAGACGGGATTTTTTTCGATCGCGGGCATCAGTATCCTGGGAGGCGTTTTTCACAACATCGGTCAGCTTCTGATCGCCATGTTTGTAGTCGAGACATTTGCGCCGGCATTTTATCTGCCGGTTCTGCTGCTTGCGGGAATCATTACGGGATTTATCATAGGTGCAGTCAGTGCGCGCACTCTGCCATATATAAAGCGTCTGGTAGTCGAATGAACCGGGCAGAAGAAGAGTACAGGGGGAGATCATTATGTATGCTTATCTGAAAGGGACGGTGGAAGAAATTACGGAAGACAATCTGGTACTGGAAGCAGGCCAGATCGGTTATAACATTAAGGTGTCGGCGAGAACACTGCATTCGATAGGCGCCATTGGCAGCTATGTGAAAATATATACCTATACGCTTGTCAGAGAAGACTCCTTTTCGCTATATGGGTTTATGACAAGAGATGATCTGGATATTTTTAAGAAACTGATCACGGTAAACGGCATCGGCCCCAAAGGCGGCCTGGCGATCCTTTCCGTGATGAGTGCGGATGAGCTGCGTTTTGCGATTGTTTCGGGAGATGCCAGGGCGATTGCCAAGGCGCCCGGTGTCGGCGCGAAAACAGCAGAACGTGTTATTTTGGACTTACGGGACAAGATTTCTCTGGATGATGTCATATCTTCCGGTGAGAATGCCGGATGTACGGCACTTGACGGAGAGGATATCGGAAACAGCAGAAACGAAGCGATTGAAGCGCTGACGGCACTGGGATATTCCGGATCGGAGGCGCTTAAGGCTGTCAAACAGGTGGAAGTGACGGAATCCATGGATGTGGAAGATATTTTGAAAGCGGCATTAAAGTTTATTTTTTAAAGCGAGGCAGAGATGGCAAACAGAGTGATCGAGACGAATCTCATGGAAGAAGATATCAAAATAGAAGGGTCTTTAAGACCGCAGACACTGTCAGATTATATCGGACAGTCCAAGATCAAGGACAACCTTAAGATCTATATCGAAGCGGCGAAACAGCGGCAGGATTCTTTGGATCATGTACTATTCTACGGACCTCCCGGTCTTGGGAAGACGACGTTAGCCGGTATTATTGCCAACGAAATGGGCGTCAATATGAAAGTGACCAGCGGACCGGCAATAGAAAAACCCGGAGAGATGGCGGCTATTTTGAATAATCTGCAGGCAGGGGACCTTTTGTTTGTAGACGAGATACACAGACTGAACAGACAGGTGGAGGAAGTTCTTTATCCTGCCATGGAAGATTATGCGATCGATATCATGATCGGGAAAGGCGCCTCGGCTCGTTCCATTCGTCTGGAACTGCCCCATTTTACGTTAGTCGGCGCTACGACGAGGGCGGGACTTTTAAGCGCTCCGTTAAGAGACCGGTTCGGCGTGATCCATCATCTGGAATTTTATTCGGTGGAAGAACTCAAGCTGATCATTCAGCATTCGGCGCAGATCCTGAATGTGTCGATCGAAGAAAAGGGCGCGTTAGAGCTGGCCAGAAGGAGCAGAGGGACACCGCGTCTGGCCAACCGGATTTTAAAGAGAGTTCGTGATTTTGCACAGGTGAAATACGATGGCATCATCACGGAGAAGGTTGCCGCTACTGCATTGGATCTGCTTGAAGTAGACAGGATGGGATTAGACCATATTGACAGAAATATTTTACTGACTATGATTGATAAGTTTAAAGGCGGTCCGGTAGGACTTGATACCCTGGCGGCGGCAATCGGTGAAGATGCGGGGACTTTGGAGGATGTTTACGAGCCGTATCTGTTAAAAAGCGGTTTCCTAAACAGGACGCCGAGAGGCCGTGTCGTAACGGATACGGCATATCATCATTTAGGACTTGAAATTCCTTCGTAAGCTATATATAATAGATATTGTATAAAAAGATTTGTGCAGGCGGCATATTTTGTATTTGAAGGGAGAAGTCCAATGTCATCGAAAACGGATACAGAAGTCATTATCGGAGGAAAGGTCTTTACGCTGAGCGGTTATGAGAGTGAAGAATATCTGCAGAAGGTGGCTTCGTATATTAACAATAAGGTAACTGAATATGGTAAGGTAGACAGTTTCAGACGACAGCCGCTTGACACGCAGAATGTACTGATGCAGCTTAATATTGCGGATGATTATTTTAAAGCAAGACAGCAGATTAACCTGCTTGAAGAAGAATTAAAAAGTAAAGAAAAAGAGATGTATGATCTCAAACATGAACTGATTGCATCTCAGATTAAATTGGAAAATACAGAAAAGAACGTGAAAAACCTTCACCTTGAGGCGAATGAAAATGCCAAGAAAATCGTCCGGTTGGAAACGGAATTGAAGGAATTGAAAAAATGAAACGACGGGCTGTCTTTTTAAGACAGCCTTTTCTGGTATGCCGCTGCAGGCAGCTAAGGCGTACGAAATCGAAAGGAGTTATGGCTGCATTTATGAAAAAAAGGGTGGAGCTGTTGGCGCCGGCAGGCAGTTATCAGGCATTAGTCGGTGCGATCAATGCAGGAGCAGACGCAGTATATCTGGGCGGCGATAAGTTCGGTGCAAGGGCGTATGCGGCCAATTTCTCAGCGGAGGAAATCTGTAAAGCGCTTCGTTATGCGCATATTTTCGGAAAAAGAATATATCTTACCGTAAATACACTGATAAAAGAAAAAGAATTTACACAACTGTATGATTATTTGGCGCCTTTTTATGAAGCAGGACTCGATGGGGTCATTATTCAGGATCTGGGAGTATGGCAGTATATCCGCGAGACTTTTCCCGAAATGGCATTGCATGCCAGTACGCAGATGGCGATAACCGGAGTAAGAGGGGCAGCGCTCATGAAAGAAAACGGCGCGGCGAGGATCGTTCCTGCCAGAGAGCTTTCACTGGAGGAAATTAAGAAAATAAAGAAAGCGACCGGTTTGGAACTGGAGTGCTTTATTCACGGAGCCATGTGTTACTGCTATTCCGGCCAGTGTCTTTTCAGCAGCATATTGGGCGGCAGAAGCGGAAACCGCGGCAGATGTGCCCAGCCATGCAGGCTTCCGTATCAGATCACCAATCCGGCGATCGATCATATATCAAGAGATGCCTATCCGCTCAGTCTAAAGGATCTGTGTACGATAGAAATGCTCCCGGCTTTAATTGATGCGGGAATCGACTCTTTTAAAATAGAAGGCAGGATGAAACGGCCGGAATATGCCGCAGGCGTTACGGCTATGTATAGAAAATATATCGATGCGTATTATCTGTATGGTAAAAAATCCTATTGCGTCAAAAAGAGTGATATGGAAAAACTGGGAAAGCTATATATCAGAAACCGCTTACAGACAGGATATTACGAGCGTACAAATGGCCGGGAGATGATCTCTTACGGTTCGTCCAGTTATATCGAGGTGGATAAAGCGCTTTGTCAGGAGATTGCCGAAACGTATCTGAAAGAAGAAAAGAGATGTCCTGTCGCCGTGAAAGGTATTTTTCATACGGGAGATGCCGCGGCGATACAGATAGAAGGCGGCGGCATCTGTGAAAAAGTTTATGGGGAAACGGTACAGCAGGCGCTGAAAAAGCCGATGGACCGGGAAGCAGTGTTAAAACATCTGCGCAAAATGGGAAACACGTATCTGCAGATCGCTTCCGAGGATATTGTACTGGATAACGATGCTTTTATACCGGTTGGACAATTAAATGAACTGCGCAGACAGGCAGTGGAACAGTATGAGAATAAATTAATTGAAAAACATAAGCTGACGGTAAAACGAGAGTTAAATATGCAGGATACCTTGCAAAATGACCCGATTGAGGGCAATGAGACCGTCGGACAGGCCAAAGTGCATGTTTTGGTACAAAGTGAGGAACAATTGACCGCAGCATGCAAATATACATGTGATAGATTGTATATTGACAGTGACTACTATATGTCGGAAATTGACCATATAAGTCGGTGTTTGGAAGGCCATCAGGAAACTGCAATTTATCTTGCACTGCCTTTTGTGGTCAGAGAGCGGGATTTCTTCTATTTCTGCAGGCTCGCTTCCATGTTAAATGGTCCTGTGAAGATAGAGGGGTTCCTTGTGCGGAATCTGGAGTCATTACATTGGGTGCGTTCCTTGGGGGAATGCTATGATATCGTGACTGATACCGGGGTATACTGTTTCAATTCCGAGACGGTGCATTTTTTGCAAAAATACAGCAGCGAGTGCTATCTGCCCTATGAATTAAACGGCAAAGAGTGCCGTAATGTGATTGCGCAAAGCAGACGGACCGCTAAGGTGGACCGGCCAAAAGAAGAGAGAATCTCCATGGTGGTTTATGGAACGATCCCGATGATGATCTCCGCTAATTGTGTCAGGAAAACGGCGTCTACCTGTCCGAAGAATTCCAGGGAGCATATGATGTATCTGACGGACAGATATCATACGGTATTTCCCGTTTTCTATAATTGTATCCATTGTTATAATGTGATCTATAATTCCGTACCGTATTCACTGCATCAGAAAAAGAAAGAATTCGATAAATTCGGACTTTACGCATACAGACTGGATTTCGTATGGGAATCGGGCGAACAGGTGGAAGAGATTCTTGCATATTATACGAAAGAAAGCACTGCATTTCCTGCTGCCGAGTATACGGCAGGGCATTATAAGAGGGGCGTAGACTAGTTTTATGGAACTTTATATTACAGAGATTTCCAAGTATTTAATTACATTACTGCTCGCATTATATACATTAGAATGCTTTCTGTGCTTTCGGTTTTCGGATGAAGAGAGAAGGCGCGGTATTTATATCAGACAGAATTTTTTGATGTTTTTTGTACATTTTTCCTGTTTTATGGTCATCTGTTTCCAGACAGGGAAACTGGAGTATCTGTTTTTCTATATTTTTCAGCAGATCCTTCTGTTTGCTACGGTGATGCTTTTTCATATGATCTATCCGAAAGGGAACCGGCTGATCATCAACAATATGTGCATGCTCCTTTCCGTAGGGTTTGTCATTTTGACGCGGCTTTCTTACGAAAAGGCGATCAAACAGTTTTTTATCGTGACGGTGTCGATTGCCATTGGTATGGTGATACCATATTTGATGCAGAAGTTCAAATTTTTAAAAAGTCTTACATGGGTCTATGCGATGGTCGGCGCCTGTGCGCTTGGTATCGTATTGGCGCTCGGTTCGGTAACGCATGGCTCCAAAATTTCGTATTCCATCGGAGGCATTACGTTTCAGCCGTCCGAATTTGTTAAGATCCTGTTTGTTTTTTTCCTTGCGAGCGCGCTGTATGAAGCGAACGACATCCTGCGCGTGACGCTTACGGCGATCGTTGCAGGCATGCATGTGCTGATACTGGTCGCATCCAAAGACCTGGGCAGTGCGCTGATATTTTTTATCGTATATGTTTTCATGGTCTATATTGCTTCGGGCAATGTGCTGTATCTTTTGCTCGGTACGGCAGGAGGCTGCGGCGCTGCGGTGGTTGCCTACCAGTTTTTTACCCATGTGCAGGTGCGCGTGCAGGCATGGAAGGACCCATGGAGCTGTATTGACGATGCGGGATATCAGATCACGCAGTCTTTGTTTGCGATAAGCAGCGGCGGCTGGTTCGGACTGGGACTTTTTGAAGGGAACCCGACGTCGATTCCGTTCGTGGAGGCTGATTTTGTGTTTTCGGCTGTGGCAGAAGAACTGGGGATCATTTTTGCCATATGTGTGATCCTGATCAGTATAAGCAGCTTCATTATGTTCATGAATATTTCCATGAAACTGAGAGACAGATTTTATCAGCTGATCGCATTCGGTCTTGGCATTACGTATATTTTTCAGGTTTTTCTAACGATCGGCGGCGGTACGAAATTCGTACCGATGACAGGGATTACCCTGCCGTTTATCAGTTACGGCGGCAGTTCCGTGTTAACGACGCTGATTATGTTTTTTATCATAGAAGGTCTTTATATGATCAGACAGGACGAGGGAGTTAGAAGTGTCAGAAGGAAGAAGGAAAAGGCAGGAAGACAGGGAACTTCTTATGCAAAAGAAGATGCAAAGAGAGCGGCAGAGAGCCAGACAGAAGACGAGTAGGCAGATCCGGATCGTTACCGGCATGTTTGTTGCGCTTTTTTTTGCGATGGTGGGGTATACATGCTATTATGCAATGACCAATAAGCAGGCGATGATCAATAACAGTTATAACAGCAGACAGGAGATGCTGATCACCCAGAACACACGCGGGACGATCTATGCCCACGATGGGCAGGTGCTGGCGCAGACGGTGGTGGATGCGGATGGCAAAGAGACAAGGCAGTATCCGTTTGCCAATATGTTTGCACATGTGGTAGGATATGCTTCTCACGGCCGGTTCGGCGTAGAGGCACAGACGAATTATTATCTGATCCAGTCCAATGTGAAGCTGTCCGATAAAGTAGCAAGCGAAATGTCCGGCGAAAAGTATCCGGGAGACAGCGTCATAACGAATCTGGACGTACATCTGCAGGAAGTGGCCTATCAGTCGCTTGGCGTTTACAAAGGCGCGATTATTGTAACGGAACCTTCTACCGGCAGGATTCTGGCGATGGTTTCCAAACCGGATTTCGATCCGAATGAGATCGAGAGTATATGGGACGAGCTGCGTGAAGATAAAGACAGCGGCGTGCTGCTGAATCGGGCAACACAGGGATTATACCCGCCCGGATCAACGTTTAAGATCATTACTGCGTTAGAGTATATCAGGGAAAATCCGGACACATACGGGAATTATTCGTATCAGTGCGGGGGCAGGTTTACCAGGGGCGAGGATGTGATCAACTGTTTTCATGGAACGGCGCACGGAAGCGAAAACTTTACGAAGTCGTTTGCCAAGTCCTGTAACGCTTCTTTTGCCAATATCAGTGTTATGTTAGACCGGCCGTCTTATGGGGACACTCTGGAAAAACTTCTTTTTAACTGTGATCTGCCTGTTTCTTTTGCTTATAATAAGAGCAAAGTGATCATGGACGAGACCGTTTCGGATTCCGATGTGATGCAGGCGTCTATCGGGCAGGGAACGGATCAGATCACGCCGCTTCACATGAACCTGATAACTGCGGCGATTGCAAATGACGGCATTTTGATGAAGCCGTATCTGATTGACAGGATAGAAAATGATAACGGCAATATTATGAAGCAGTTTTCTCCGGAGCCATACGGCAGCCTGATGTCGCAGGATGAGGCGGAAGCTTTGACGAAACTGATGAGCGAGGTGGTGGAGAGCGGTACGGCCACCAAATTAAAGGGCTTGAGTTACACTGCCGCAGGAAAGACCGGGTCTGCGGAATATAACAGCGATAAGAGTGATTCGCATGCATGGTTTACCGGCTTTGCGCCGGTAGAAGACCCGCAGATATGCGTGACGATCATTATTGAAGGAGCCGGGTCCGGCGGCGATTATGCGGTGCCGATTGCCAGGAGAATCTTTAATGCCTGGCTGGAACCGGGAGATGGAGGAAGCGGATCATGATCGAAGCGGTAAGCTGCGGAGGCGTTGTTATTTTTCGCGGCAAAATACTACTTTTATATAAAAAATATCATAATAAGTCGGAGGGCTGGGTACTGCCCAAGGGTACCGTGGAGGCAGGAGAAGAACATAAGGAGACTGCCGTACGGGAAGTCTTTGAAGAATCCGGCGCCAGAGCAAGGATCGTTAAATATATCGGGACGAGCGAATATTCTTTTACCGTACCGGAAGATGTTGTCGAGAAAGAGGTACACTGGTATCTGATGACTGCAGACAGCTATTTTACAAAACCGCAGCGGGAAGAGTATTTTGTGGATTCCGGTTATTATAAATATCATGAAGCGTACCACCTGTTAAAATTTGCGAATGAAAGGCAGATTTTAGAGAAGGCTTACGGTGAATACATGGATCTGAAAAAGAATAACCTCTGGAACAGTCTGAAATATTAGTTTTGGAAATATTAGTTTCTTTTTTGGGAATAACAGGTTATAATACGAATATATGTTTAAAATAATAAAGGAGGTATTCTGATGAGAGCTTCTTCTATGGATATGCATATGGGTAATATTTCGATCGATCATGAAGTGATTGCGCAGTATGCCGGCAGCGTGGCAATGGAATGCTTCGGTATCGTCGGTATGGCGGGAATGAATGTAAAAGACGGACTGGTAAAACTTCTGAAAAGGGAAAGCATGACGCGCGGCATACAGGTTGTGCTGAAAAATAATAAGCTGATACTGGACTTTCATGTGATCGTTTCTTACGGCGTCAGTATTCTGGCCGTGGCGGATAATTTGATAGACAGTGTAAAATATAAGGTAGAAGAGTTTACCGGTGTGGAAATTGAAAAGATCAACATCTTCGTAGAAGGTGTGAAAGCGATTGACTGAGGGAGGATTTGAGGGTGGCTTCAAATAATATAGATGCCAGGATGTTTGCGAAAATGTTTCTGGCAGGAGCAAAAAATCTGGAAAGTAAAAAAGAATGGATCAATGAGTTAAACGTATTCCCGGTACCGGATGGCGATACCGGAACCAATATGACGCTGACGATCATGTCCGCGGCCAAGGAAGTGGCCGTATTATATGATATGGAAACGATCGATATGCCCTCTTTGTGCAAGGCAATCTCATCCGGTTCCCTGCGCGGTGCGAGAGGAAACTCAGGCGTTATCTTGTCGCAGCTTTTCAGAGGATTTACCAAAGGTGTAAAAGCATATTCGGAGATGACCGTACCGGTGCTTGCGGATGCATTTGAAAAAGCTGTTGAGACGGCTTATAAAGCGGTCATGAAGCCCAAGGAAGGAACGATCTTAACGGTTGCCAAGGGCGGTGCGGAGAAAGCAAGAGAACTGGCTGATGCAGGCGTTGAAGATATCGGTGAATTTTTTGATCAGATCATCCGGCATGCGGACGAAGTGCTGAACATGACGCCGGAACTGCTTCCCGTATTAAAGCAGGCGGGAGTTGTTGACTCGGGTGGTCAAGGGTTGATGCAGGTGTTAAAAGGCGCCTATGACGCTTATCTTGGCAAAGAACTGGATTTTACCGTTTCGGCGGATATGACGTCGCATGCGGCTTCCAATATGACCGTTAACATCGATGCACAGGCGAATGCGGATATTAAATTCGGATACTGCACGGAATTTATCATTATGTTAAATAAAGTCTTCAATATCAAAATGGAGATGGATTTTAAAGAATATCTGGAATCGATCGGCGATTCGATCGTAGTCGTGGCGGATGATGACGTGGTCAAGGTGCACGTACATACCAATGACCCCGGACTTGCTATCCAGAAGGCATTAAAGTATGGCGCGCTTTCCAACATGAAGATCGATAATATGCGGCTTGAGCATCAGGAGAAACTTTTCAGGATGTCCAAAAATAAAGAGGCGGTAAAAGAAGAACCGGTTCAGAAGGCACAAGAGCCGAGAAAGCCTGTCGGCTTTATTGCCGTTTCCGTAGGCGAAGGTATCAATGAGATCTTTACCGGCCTCGGCGTGGACTATATCATCGAAGGCGGACAGACGATGAATCCGAGTACGGAAGATATGCTCAATGCAATAGAAAAAGTCAATGCGGACAATATCTTCATTCTGCCGAATAATAAGAATATTATTCTGGCTGCCAACCAGGCACAGACATTGGTGGAAGACAAAAATATTGTGGTGATCCCCACCAAGACCGTGCCGCAGGGAATTACCGCCGTTATTAATTTCGTTCCTGACCTGTCTGTTGAGGAAAATACACAGACAATGACGGAAGAGATCAAAAACGTAAAGACCGGTCAGGTTACGTATGCAGTCAGGGATACCAATATTGACGATAAAGAGATTAAACAGGGCGACTTTATGGGGATCGGAGATCAGGGAATCCTCTCTGTGGGAAGCGACATGAAAGATGTGGCGCTGCAGATGATCGATGAAATGATGTCTGAGGAACTGGAACTGATCAGTATTTATTACGGTTCCGATATTGCCGAAGAAGACGCGAAAGTAATCCGTGACGAAGTTGAGAAAAAGTACGGCAGCTGTGACATTGAGCTGCAATATGGCGGACAGCCCATTTATTATTATATCGTATCTGCGGAATAGGGTGTTGTATGGACATTACGGCGTTAAAAGGAATCGGGGAAAAGAGTGCCGGCCTGTTTAACAGACTCGGCATAGCGACAACGGAAGAATTGCTGCGTTACTATCCGAAAGACTACGAGCAGTTTCGGGCGCCGTATCTGATCGCGGAGGCCCCTGTCGGAGAGCGCACGGCGATCCGCGGGATCATTACGGGGAATATGACGGTGAAGCATGTGCGGAATCTGAACATTTTGAGCTTCACGGTACAGGATGCCTCCGGTTCGCTGCAGATGACTTATTTTAACATGCCCTATTTAAAAAATTCCCTGAAAAAAGGCACATTTTATGTTTTTCACGGACTGCTTCAAAGGAAGGGAAACCGGCTTGTCATGGAGCAGGCCAAAACCTATAAACCCGAAGAATATGAACTGCTCGCGGACCGTCTCCTGCCCAGGTATATGCTGACGAAAGGTTTAAGCAACAATGCGGTGACCAAGGCGGTCAAGCAGGCTTTTGCGAGGCAGGAGGAGACTGCAGATTTTCTGCCGGCATCGTTAATGGAGCGTTACCGCTTTATGGCAAGAAACGATGCTATGTATCAGATGCATTTTCCATCGGACAGGGATATTCTTATGCAGGCCAGAAAAAGGCTTGTTTTTGATGAATTTTTTCTGTTTATCCTGATGCTGCGCAGGCATAGAAGCGACAATAATGCGCTGCCCAATCGTTACAAAATGATAGAGACGGCCGATACCGGGAGGCTGATCGAAGCGCTGCCTTATCAGCTGACAAATGCACAGTTAAAGGTCTGGCATGAGATCATTTCGGATCTCGGCGGCGATACGGCAATGAACAGGCTTATTCAGGGAGACGTGGGTTCCGGTAAAACGATCCTTTCGTTTCTTGCGCTTATCATGTGTTCGGCAAACGGTGCGCAGGGAGCGATGATGGCGCCTACGGAAGTGCTGGCGAAGCAGCATTTTGAAGCGTTTCTGAAACTGAAAAAACAATACGGACTTCGTGTGAATCCCGTCCTGCTTACCGGTTCGACTACGGCTAAGGACAGACGTCTTATCTATGCGCAGATAGAAAGCGGCGAGGCGGATGTCGTGATCGGGACCCATGCGCTGATCCAGGAAAAGGTGAATTACCATAAACTGGCGCTTGTTATTACGGACGAGCAGCACCGGTTCGGTGTCAGGCAGAGAGAAGCGCTTGCAGAGAAAGGATTTGACGCGCATGTGCTCGTTATGAGCGCAACGCCGATTCCCCGTACACTGGCCATTATCCTATACGGCGATCTGCATATTTCCGTCCTTGACGAACTGCCTGCCAAGAGGCTGCCGATCAAAAACTGTGTTGTCGGAACTTCCTACCGTGATACGGCATACCGTTTTATTGAAAAAGAGGTAAATGCAGGCAGGCAGGCTTATGTGATCTGCCCTATGGTCGAGGCGGGTGAAATGGAAGAACTGGAAGACGTTATGTCTTATGCGGACAGATTAAAAGCCATACTGCCGCCTTCCATACAGGTCGCTTCTTTGCATGGAAAAATGAGACCGGCGGAGAAAAACCGGATCATGGAACAGTTTGAGGCGCATCATATCGATGTGCTCGTTTCCACGACGGTAGTTGAAGTGGGCATCAATGTGCCCAATGCGACGGTGATGATGGTGGAAAATGCAGAGCGTTTCGGACTGGCCGGACTGCACCAGCTGCGTGGACGCGTTGGACGCGGAGAACATCAGTCTTACTGCATTTTTGTCAGTACGTCCGAAAATAAAGCGACCATGGAGCGTTTGAAAATTCTGAACGAATCCAATGATGGTTTTTACATATCCGCACAGGATCTGAAACTGCGCGGACCGGGAGATCTTTTTGGCATCAGGCAGAGCGGCATGCTGGAATTCGAACTGGGAGATGTTTTTACGGATGCGTCTATTTTGCAGCAGGCCAGTGACGAAGCGGATGAGATTCTTGCAAAGGACCCTGATCTGGAGGCGCCCGGACATTATGCATTAAAAAAGTTTCTGGAAGAAACGGATGCAAGGGCCGTGGATTTCAGAACGATCTAAATTTATGGAGGAATATCATGTCAAAAATTGCAATCGTAACAGACAGTAACAGCGGGATCACACAGGCGCAGGCAAAAGAGATCGGAATTTCCGTTTTGCCGATGCCGTTTATGATCGGTGAGGAAACCTATTATGAAGATATCACACTGACACAGGAGGAATTTTATAAACATCTTTCTGACGGCGCATCCGTTGTTACGAGCCAGCCGACACCGGAGTCGGTCATGAAGCTGTGGGACAGTCTGTTAAAAGAATATGATGAGATCGTGCATATTCCGATGTCGAGCGGTCTTAGCGGTTCCTGTCAGAGCGCATTGATGCTGTCTGAGGACTATGAAGGGAAAGTACAGGTAGTCAATAACCAGAGAATTTCCGTTACGCAAAGACAGTCGGTACTTGATGCGCTGGAATTGATAAAGCGTGGTATGAATGCTGCACAGATCAAAGATTTTCTGGAACAGGACAAATTTAATTCCAGCATCTATATTATGCTGGATACCTTGTATTATCTGAAAAAAGGCGGACGTATCACGCCTGCCGCAGCGGCGCTCGGCACGATCTTACGTTTAAAACCCGTATTGCAGATCCAGGGCGATAAGCTGGATGCATTTGCAAAGGCACGTACCGCGTCGCAGGGGAAGACCATGATGATCAATGCGATCCGAAATGATATGAACAACCGTTTCGGAGGCTGCAGTCCCGATAATATCTATCTGTCCATGGCCTATACGTATGACCGCGATGCTGCCGGACAGTTCCGGGCGGAAGTGGAAGAAGCATTTCCCGGATTTGACATCAATATGGATCCGCTTTCCCTGAGCGTATCCTGCCATATCGGGCCCGGTTCTCTTGCCGTGGCATGTTGTAAAAAGATATAAAATGGACAAAAAAACGAATTCCGCATGTGTTTTCTGACTGAAACAAAGTATGCGCCATACAATTTGCACAAAAACAGCGATGCAAAATTGTGGACTATTAGCATAATTACAAAGAAATTCGGAATAAGAGTTGACTTTTATTGTGCGTGTTGCTATAATCATCATATCAATAGAAAATATTCTTTGGATTGTTACTGTAGAAGCAGGCAAAACCAAATTTTATAAATGAGCCGGAAGGGTTGGTTTATAAGATTTGGTTTTTTATTTTTATCTGAATTGTATTTTTTTATTGCCGTTATAATATAATTAATAAATGAGGAACAAAAAAGTGCGTATCGAAAAGGTGATCAACAATAATATTATTTCCGCAAGGGATGATAAAGGTGTAGAGTTGGTTGTCATGGGGAGAGGAATCGGCTTCGACAAGAAACCGGGGAATGAGATTACTGACGGAAAGATTGAGAAGATATTCAGGCTGGATAAGATGGACGACAGAGAGCATTTTAAAGAACTGCTTGCCTCACTGCCTCTTGAATATATAAGACTCTCAACGGATATTATAACTTATGCAAAGGACAGTCTGGAACTGAAATTAAATCAAAATATTTATCTGACTCTGACCGATCATATCGGCTTTGCACTGAACAGACATCGGGAGGGGATGGATTTCAATAATGTATTATATGATGAAATCCGGCTCTTTTATCCGGTGGAATATTCGATCGGAAGATATGCGCTGGAACTCATTGAAGAAAGAACGGGATACCGGCTGGCGGAAGATGAAGCGGCTTCGATCGCGCTGCATATTATAAACGGCGAATTGGATAGCGCTATGGGAACCACTTTTTTCATGATCAAGATGATGCGTGAAATGATGGGGATCATTGAAAAAAATATATCTATTCCGGAGGGCCGCAACTATCCGAAGGACAGACTGATATCCGATCTTAAGCAGCTTGCCAACAGACTGGTTTCCGAGAAGCTCATAAGCGGCAGAAGAGATGAAAAGCTGTATCTGTTCGTGGAAGATAATTATACGGAGGAATACCGGATCATCAACAGTATCAATGATTATATCGGCAAAGAATATAAATGCAGTATGACGGAAGAAGAAAAGATTTATTTAACGCTTAGTATAAAGCGTATAAAAGATATTTATTCAAGCTAGGACAGAAAGGAGAGACAGATGAAATTTTTTCAGAATTTATTAGGGAAGGATAACCGCATCGCGATCGCAGCGCCGGTAGCCGGGAAACTGGTAAGCATCAGGGAAGTAAACGATCCTACTTTCGGGGAAGAAATATTGGGAAAAGGAGTTGCCATTATACCGCAGGATAATAAGATCTGTGCACCGGCGGATGGCGTAATCAGCACCGTATTCCCGACCGGGCATGCCGCGGCAATGAAAAGCAGCGATGGTGTAGAGATACTGATCCATGTCGGACTGGATACTGTAAAACTCGATGGAAAACATTTTACGATCCATGCATCCGAAGGACAGGAGGTAAAAAAAGGCGATCTGCTTTTGGAAGCGGATATGGAACAGATCAAAGCAGAAGGGTATGATATCATTACGCCGATCGTTATATGCAATACAGGTGAATTTTCCGATTTTCAAATGGCGGAATCCGCAGACGTATCACAGGGAGACGAGATTCTGACGATACAAAAATAGGGAGCATGCAAAGAGAAAGGTGTGGTTGTTGAATGGAAAAATATACCGGGAAAAGTGTGCTGAGAGGAATTGCCATTGGAAGAATCTACAGGTATGAAAAATCAGATTATCAGGTAGTAAAAACGGAAATCTCCGATGCGGAAGCAGAAAAGGAACGTCTCTTTAATGCAGTGGAGACGGCCAAAAAACAGCTGACGGCATTATATGAAGAGGCATTGGCCAATGTGGGAGAAGACCATGCGATGATCTTTGACGTACACAAAATGCTGTTGGAAGACGAGGATTATCTTGATGCGGCGGCGTCCGTTGTGCTGGAAGGGTATAACGCCGAATATGCAGTGGAAACGGCCGGAAATCAGTTTGCCGAACTGTTTGCATCAATGGATGACGAGTATATGAAAGCAAGAGCGGCTGATATCAAAGATATATCCGCAAGAGTCATCCGGATTCTTGCCGGCATACCGGAAGACGGCATACAGACGGACGAACCGGTGATCGTTGTAGCGGATGATCTGACGCCGAGTGAGACCGTCAAAATGGATAAAAATAAAATCCTTGCCTTTGTAACGGTGCGGGGTTCTGCCAATTCCCATACGGCGATCCTGGCAAGGAGCATGAATCTTCCGGCGTTGGTCAATACCAAAATGCAGCTTACGGATGATATCAACGGCAAAATAGGCGTAGTAGATGGTTTTGACGGCGAATTTCTGATAGAACCAGAGCAGGCGATCCTGGATGATAAGATCCTTTTGAAAAACCAGTGGGTGGCTGACCTGGAAGCACTGGAACAATTGAAAGGCAAAGACAATGTGACCGGTGATGGCAGACGGATCGATGTATTTGCCAATATCGGTAAGGTAAATGACGTAGAGGCTGCTTTGGAGGCAGATGCAGGCGGCATCGGACTGTTCCGGAGCGAATTTCTCTATCTGGGAAGGGACAGTTTCCCGACCGAAGAAGAGCAGTTTGCAAGCTACAAGGCTGTGCTTGAGAAAATGGGAGATAAAAAAGTCGTTATCCGTACGCTTGACATCGGCGCAGATAAAAAAGTAGATTATTTTAATCTGGAAGCAGAGGAAAATCCGGCGTTGGGATTTCGTGCGATCAGAATCTGTCTGGACCGGCCGGAAATCTTTATAACGCAGTTACGTGCAATCTACCGGGCGTCCGCTTATGGAAGGGCAGCCATAATGTTTCCTATGGTAGTGTCCACAGCCGAAGTGAAACGTATCAAAGAGATCGTAGAACAGGTGAAAGCAGAGCTTGGCGTGGAAGGATATCCGATGAAAGAAGTGGAACTTGGTATTATGATCGAAACGCCCGCAGCGGCTGTCATTTCGGATGAACTGGCGAAAGAAGTGGACTTTTTCAGTATCGGAACAAATGATCTGACACAGTATACGCTGGCTGTGGACAGACAGAATCAGAAACTGGAGAGCACTTGTGACACGCATCATCCGGCCGTACTCAGGCTGATCGAAATGACAGTGCAGAATGCGCACAAAGCAGGGATATGGGCAGGAATCTGCGGAGAACTTGCTGCAGATACGCTTCTGACGGAAACGTTTGTCAATATGGGAGTGGATGAATTGAGCGTATCCGCCTCTTCGGTATTAAAAGTACGTAAGGCAGTGCGGGATATCAATGCATAAAAATATATCTATCAAATATGCCTGATAACGGGCAAAAGCGAAAGGAGAAAACAGGATATGAAAGAATTCCGGTATGTGATCACCGATCCGGTGGGAATCCATGCAAGACCGGCAGGACTGCTGGTAAAACAGGCGGCGGCTGTTAAGAGTAAGGTGACGATCAGCTGTAACGGTAAAAGTGCGGATGCAAAGAAACTGATCATGTTAATGAGTCTTGGCGTTAAGCAGGGCATGGAAGTTACCTGCCAGATAGAAGGTGAAGACGAAGATACGGCATTTGATACGCTGCATAGCTTTTTTACGGAGAATCTATAAGAAAAGAATATACCAGAGAATGTACTTATGATGTTCATGAGCGGATGCTCATAGAATATAGAAGTAAAAATCAGTTCCGTGGCTAGGGCGGAACTTAAAAACCATGATAAGGGGGTAGAGATTTTATGAAGAAATATTTACAGAAACTGGGCAAGTCCCTGATGCTTCCCGTAGCGTGTCTGCCGATCTGCGGTATTTTAATGGGAATCGGGTACGCATGTTGTCCGGCGACGATGCAGGGCGGTGAGATTGTCGGATTTTTGAATAAGTTTGGCTTCTTCCTCGTGAAAGCCGGCGGTGCATTGATCGATAATATGTCGATCCTGTTTGTTATCGGTGTCGGTGTTGGAATGTCAGATGACCATGATGGTACCTCAGGCCTGGCAGCGCTTGCTTCATGGCTGATGATCACCAATCTGCTTTCCGTAGGTACGGTGACAACATTGATCCCTTCCGTAGCAGAAAATGCAAGTAAATCACTCGCATTCTCGGCAATTGCCAATCCGTTTATCGGTATTCTTTCCGGTATCATCGGAGCAACCTGCTATAATAAGTTTAAAAATACGAAGCTGCCGGAATGGATGTCATTCTTCAGCGGCAAACGCTGCGTAGCGATTGTTTCAGGTGTTGTTGCGATCCTTGCTTCTGCTGTTTTACTGTTTGTATGGCCTATTGTTTACGGTGCGCTGCTTGCATTAGGAAACGGTATCGTAAGCCTTGGTCCTGTAGGTGCAGGTATTTATGCATTCTTAAACAGACTTTTGATCCCGACAGGTTTACATCATGCGCTGAACAACGTATTCTGGTTTGATACGGTTGGTCTCGGTGATCTGTCCCATTTCTGGGCAGGACATACAAGTGCGGATGTTTCCTGGAGCCTCGGTATGTATATGTCCGGTTTCTTCCCGTGTATGATGTTCGGTATTCCCGGTGCGGCACTTGCTATGGTTCATACGGCTAAGACCGGAAAGAGAAAAGTTGCAATTGGTCTGGTAGCTTCCGCAGCGCTTTGTGCATTTGTCTGTGGTGTTACGGAACCTTTTGAATTCGGATTTATGTTCCTTGCTCCGATTCTGTACGTGATCTATGCTTTATTATATGGTATTTTCACAGTGATCGTATCTGTGATCGGATTCAGAGCAGGTTTCAGTTTCTCGGCAGGAGCAACTGACCTTGTATTCTCGGCACCGTTACCTGCGGCACAGAATACATGGATGATCCTTCCTCTTGGTCTGGCAGCATTTGTTGTATTCTATCTTGTTTTCCGTGTAGCGATCGTAAAACTCGATCTGAAGACACCCGGAAGAGAAGATGATGATGTGGAAGCAGAGAAGAAAGCAGTTCTTTCCAATGATAACTTTACAGAAGTTGCAGCGATCATTCTGGAAGGACTTGGCGGAAAATCCAATGTAACGTCTCTTGACAACTGTATTACAAGACTTCGTATGGAGATCAAGGACTATACACGCGTTGATGAGAAGAAGATCAAATCAGCAGGCGTTGCAGGCGTTATGAGAATAAGCAAAACATCGATTCAGGTTATCGTCGGTACAAAAGTACAGTTCGTAGCTGATGAAATGAAGAAAATGTTATAGGTATTTTAAGGAATTAATATACCGAACCACCTAGCAGAGCGGAGGCCTTCGGGTCTCCGTTTCTTTCCGTAAACACGAGAATGTTCCGCAGAGCGTGGCATTCGTTGCTTTTTATATATCCGAAAAGGAGGAGATTTTAACATGCAGATTATCAGAGCCAAAGATTATGAGGATATGAGCAGAAAGGCTGCCAATATCATATCCGCACAGATCCTTATGAAACCGGACTGTGTACTCGGGCTGGCGACCGGCTCGACACCGATAGGCGCTTATGCACAGCTGGTGAAGCGCTGTCAGAAAGGGGATCTGGATTTTTCCAAAATAACGACAGTGAACCTGGATGAGTATAAGGGATTGGACAGAGACAACGAACAGAGTTATTATTATTTTATGAACCAGAACCTGTTCGGCAAAGTCAATATTGATCTGTCCCGTACTTTTTTACCGGATGGAACGGAAAGTGACAGCGATAAAGCGTGCCGCGATTACGATAAGATCATTGAAGAGGCAGGCGGCGCTGATCTGCAGCTTTTAGGACTTGGCCATAACGGGCATATTGGTTTCAATGAACCCGGAGATGAGTTTGTTGCAAAAACACACTGTGTGGATCTGACAGAGTCTACGATAAAAGCCAATCAGAGATTTTTTGCATCGATAGATGAAGTGCCGAAACAGGCTTATACGATGGGAATCCAGACGATCATGCAGGCGAAGAAAATTCTGGTAGTCGTAAGCGGAGCAGATAAAGCGGCGATCGTAAAAGAAGCGTTCTTTGGCAGAATCACTCCTAAGGTACAGGCTTCCGTACTGCAGCTGCATAGAGATGTTATACTGGTAGCGGATGAGGCGGCATTGTCTGAAATTTAAAACTTGAAAAAACGGAATCAGAAAGGAGCGCGGTTTGTGTGATTATTAAAAATGCCAGTGTTTATACAGAAGACGGGATTTTTGTAACAAAAGATATTTATATTGAGGGCGATTCTTTTACGGACTGTGTGGAGAAAGTAACGGATAAAAGCGAGATCGATGCGTCGGACTGCTATGCGATACCGGGACTGACGGATGTTCATTTTCATGGTTGTATGGGACATGATTTCTGCGACGGAACAAGAGAGGCCGTCGATGAAATGGCGTTGTATGAGGCGTCTGTAGGGGTAACGAATATCGTGCCGGCAACAATGACGCTTTCGGAAGAAATGCTCCTTACGATCTGTAAGACGGCGAAATCCTATGCGGAGGAAGGTTTTTTGCCTAAAAGGGCACGTTTTTACGGTATCAACATGGAAGGACCTTTTGTCGCTCCGGCCAAAAAGGGCGCACAGAACGGCGAATATATTCATGATCCGGATATTGCCATGTTTGACAGACTGAATGAAGCTTCCGGCGGGCGGGTGAAATTGCTGGCGATAGCGCCTGAGCAAAATGGTGCAATGGAACTGATCGAGAAAAAACATCATGAGACGGTGATCTCCCTGGCACATACCTGTGCGGATTACGATACTGCCATAGAGGCATTTGAAAAGGGCGCAAGTCACGTGACACATTTATATAACGCCATGAATCCCTATACGCACAGGGCTCCGGGACCGATCGGCGCGGCGGCGGATAAAGAAAAGGCCGAAGTTGAACTGATCTGTGATGGCGTGCACATTCATCCGGCTTCTGTCCGGACAACGTTTAAGATTTTCGGAGACGACAGGATCATTTTGATCAGTGACAGCATGCGGGCCACCGGATTGGAAGATGGCGATTATACGCTTGGCGGCCAGGCGGTCAAAGTTACCGGTAATCTGGCTACGCTTGCGGATGGAACGATTGCCGGTTCTGTAACGAACCTTATGGACTGCCTGCGGACGGCAGTGCTCAAAATGGGCATTCCGCTTTCGTCTGCCGTAAAGTGTGCGGCCGTTAATCCTGCGAAATGTGTCGGGATATACGATGAACATGGCAGCATTTCTGCCGGCAAAAAAGCTGATGTGGTGCTTTTGAAAAAGGCAGATCTGTCATCAAAACAGGTTATTATGAACGGGCAGCCTCTATAAGAGGCTGTCCTTTTTCGGTTGAAAAAATAGTAAATATGAAGTATAATATCAGGGCATTATTTTTTTGAAAGGCGGCAATGATAAATGGCTGAAAAGGCAGATTTTGACAAGAAGAACGGCTTGGAGAACATACCGGAGCAGGAACCGCAAAGACAATACTGTTACATAAAACTGGCCGCAGAATATGTAAAAAGACTGGAAGAAGCGCTTGGCCGTAAGCCGCTTTGCGCAGTTACGACGTTCGGCTGTCAGATGAATGCCAGAGATTCCGAGAAACTGGCAGGCATTTTATTGCAGATTGGCTATCAGATGACTGATTCGGAAGAAGAGGCGGATTTTGTCATCTATAATACCTGTACGGTCAGAGATAATGCCAACCAGAGAGTATATGGAAGACTTGGGGTCCTAAACAGTCTGAAAAAAAAGAAACCGCATCTTAAGATCGCCCTGTGCGGCTGTATGATGCAGGAAGAATCCGTGGTTGAGAAAATTAAGAAAAGCTATCGTTTCGTGGATCTGATCTTCGGGACACACAATATATATAAATTTGCAGAACTGCTGGTGACGGTATTTGAAAATGCAGAAAGCGGATATGAAACGGCGGATGCGAAACCGGCGGGACATGCCCGTAAGCATAATATGATCATCGATATCTGGCAGGAAACGAACCGGATCATAGAAGATCTGCCGGTAAACAGGAAATATCCCTATAAATCCGGTATCAACATAATGTTCGGCTGCAACAATTTCTGCAGCTATTGCATTGTGCCATACGTCAGAGGACGTGAAAGAAGCAGGGAGCCGAAGGAGATCATTCGGGAGATCGAACGCCTTGCCGCGGATGGGGTAGTTGAAGTAATGCTGCTTGGGCAGAATGTCAATTCATACGGCAGAAATCTGGAACATCCGATTACCTTTGCACAGCTGTTGACCGAAATAGAGAAAATTGAAGGAATTAAAAGGATTCGTTTCATGACCTCCCACCCGAAAGACTTATCGGAGGAGCTGATCCGGGTCATGAAGGAATCGAAGAAAATATGCAGGCATCTGCATCTGCCGCTGCAGTCGGGTTCCGACAGGATATTACAGGCGATGAACAGAAGATATACGAAAGCACAATATCTTCAGCTTGTTTCCAAAATTAAGGCAGCGATTCCCGATATTGCCATTACGACGGATATTATCGTGGGATTTCCCGGTGAAACGCCGGAAGATGTGGAGGAAACGATCGATGTCATAAGAAAAGCAGGCTATGATAATGCATTCACGTTCATTTATTCCAAGAGGACAGGGACGCCTGCCGCTGCCATGGAAGATCAGGTGCCGGAGGAAATTGTCAGACCCTCCTTTGACAAATTGTTAAAAGTCGTACAGGATACGGCCAAAGAACGTGCGCTTCTGTTAAAAGGACAGGTTATGGAGGCGCTTGTGGAAGAGGTCAACGAACAGGATGCCACGCTTGTTACGGGGCGCCTGTCCAACAACATGCTCGTACATTTTCCGGGGGACAGATCGGATATCGGGAAACTTATGCAGGTTTCTTTGGACGAATGCCACGGTTTTTATTATACAGGACATGTGAGAGAGTAAAATACAGGAAAGATGGTAAGAGAAGATGGCTGAACTGACTCCGATGATGCAGCAATATATGGAAACGAAGAAGGAATACCCGGACTGTATTCTCTTTTATCGTCTCGGTGATTTCTATGAGATGTTTTTTGAAGATGCCCAGACCGCATCCAAAGAACTGGAGATCACGCTTACGGGGAAAAGCTGCGGATTAGAGGAACGCGCGCCTATGTGCGGCGTGCCTTATCATGCGGTGGATGGCTATCTGAATAAACTGGTGTCGAAAGGATATAAAGTAGCGATCTGTGAACAGGTAGAGGACCCTAAAGAAGTAAAGGGACTTGTAAAGCGGGAAGTCATTCGTATTGTTACGCCCGGAACCAATCTTGATATCCAGGCAATCGACGATTCAAGAAACAATTATATTCTCTGTGTTTCTTATTTCCCGGAGACGATCGGTATTTCTGCCGCTGACGTGACGACGGGGGACTACTATCTGACGGAAGTGGAAGACATCAGAAAATTGCAGGATGAGATCAATAAATATGCGCCTTCCGAGATTATCTGTAATGAAGCTTTTCTTGTCAGCGGGTTTGATATCGACGACATCAAAAACCGTCTCGGCGTTACGGTTTATTCGCTTGCCAATCATTATTTTGATGATGATATCTGCAGAAAATGTCTGTTAAAACATTTCCGTGTCACAGCGCTTAAGGGCCTTGGCATCGAAGAATTTCCGGCGGGGCTGATCGCGGCCGGTGCATTACTGCAATATCTGCATGAAATGCAGATGACGTCGCTGGAGCATTTTACACATCTGTATC
>ERZ808051.407-NODE-407-length-49662-cov-6.051911_pt1 | contig 49662 bp, 50 predicted proteins | sample MGYA00380199_ERZ808051 | MGnify/ENA primary metagenome ERZ808051 (study PRJEB31490, sample SAMN06133391) | mouse gut metagenome | isolation source: J11 | host: mice | place: China: Chengdu | collected 2015-05 ... | reverse complement strand
TTCCTTTTTGACATGACAATTCCCCCTGATGTAGTACTTCTATTTTCCTACATCAGGGGGATTTTGTCTATTGTCCGCTTTTACTGGGGCTGTTCAGGAGGGCCGCGAAGCGGCGGGGGGATTATGTATCTCCCTGTCCGTTAAGTCACGCCCCCATATAAAAATCTGTGGAAAGGACACATCCTTAAAAAATTACAGACAGGGCCGGAATAAAAAAATTTCCGGTCCTATGTTATTTTTTGCCCGCAACGGTCCGATAAAAGTAATACAGAATATTTTTTGAATTGATCACAGCGGGGTTCTGCCCGGGGGCAGGACCACAGGAGGTTACGATATGTGGGTCACAAGACGAGACAGATTTTCCGCCGCGCCCATCACCACGGCAGGCGGCGTGCGCTCCGCCGGGGCCAGGCGCACCCAGGGGTCGGCGGCTGCTGAAAGCAGCTTCGACCAGATCACCCTGTCCGCCGGACAGGCGGCCAGCCCCACCTTCCGGGACCTGGCGGCCAGCCTGTCCCAGCAGGTGCGCACCTTTAACACCACCGGCAAAATTCAGGAGCTGCGCAGTCAGGTGGCGTCGGGGGACTACCGTCCCGACGCCCGGGAGACCGCGGCCCGGATGCTGCTGCTGTCGGAGGACGAATAAATGGCGACTTGGCAGGATTATTTAAAGCTGATGGAGGGCCTGAGCCGCACCCTGGAGCAGCTCACCCAGGTGGAGCTGGACAAGAACGCCGCCGCCTCCCGGGGCGACGTGCTGGGGGTGGAGGAGTGCATGAAGCGGGAGCAGGTGCTCAGCCTGTCCCTGCGGGGGTGCGACCAGAAGCGGGATGCCATGCTGGCCCAGCTGGGGCTGCATGGGGTCAGCCTCAGCCAGCTGGAGGACCGCAGCCCCCCCGAGCTCCAGCTGGAGACCAAGCGGGTGGTGGAGGAGCTGCGGCGGCAGTATGCCCTGTTCCAGAACGCCAGCCAGGTGGCCCGGGACACCCTGGAGATCAACCTCCGGGCTATTGAGCGCATGCAGGCCGTTCAGGCCGGCGACGCCGCCGAGGCGGCGGAGCAGCGCAGAGACCATCAAACAGACTTCCGGGCCTGAGGTCCGAGTGATATAAAGGAGAACGAAAGACTATGGCTGTTATCGGTACGTTTGGTTCCTTCACTGCCGCACGGCTGGGCATTTACGCGTCCCAGTCGTCTTTGAACGTGACGGGCAACAATATTGCCAACATCAACACCAAGGGCTACACCCGGCAGCGGATGGACCTGGTGTCCCTCCATTCCGACGGAAATATCCGCTATGCCAACAGCTACAACCTGAATATCGGCTACGGCGTTCTGGCCGAAGGGGTGTCTCAGCTGCGGGACCCCTTCCTGGATATCCGTTTCCGCGATGAGAACTCCAAGGTGGGTTCCTACGAGGCCAAGCTGGACTGCCTGGAGCAGATGGCCAGCATTCTGGACGAGGTGGGCAAGGGCACCGGCGAGTTCGGCATTATCGAGGCCCAGTTCAACGACCTGCTCGCCCAGCTGGAGAATTTCAACGGCAACGCGGGCGTGGATGTGTATGACACCACCGTCCGCGGCTCGGCGGAGAGCCTTACCAAGCTGTTCCGGGACTACGCCGAGGGCTTGAAAACCGTGGAGAACAACAAGCTCAACCAGCTGAAGGAGGACGTGAAGACGGTTAACTCCCTGCTCACCCGGATTCGGGACCTGAGCGAGCAGATTCGTGAGGCCGGCATCCACGGGGACAAGGCTCTGGAGCTGCGGGACGACCGGAATGTGTATATCGACGAGCTGTCCGCCTATATGAAGATCGACGTGAGCTACGATATGGAGAAGATTGACGAGTTCTCCTCGGTGGAACGCATCAACATCTCCATTGCCGGCTCCGGCAACCCGCCCATCAAGCTGATTCAGGGCATCTACGGCACACAGCTGACCATGCCGGATACAACGGCGGCCCGGAATCCGGCCTATAACTCCAGCGATCCCAGGTGCAACCGCTATATCAGCCAGGAGAGCGACCCCGCAAGCGGAAAGATTCTGTATACGGATAACGAGCGGGAGGCTCTGCGGGACGATACAGGTGCCCTTGTTTTGAATGATGCAAACGGAGAGGCAACGTTAAAAGCACTTGGGTATACAGGCACACTGGACCAGCAGTTTAAGGAAGAATTTTCAAAGTATTTGATACTGAATGATGACGGAACTGTCCAGGGATATACCAACGACCCCGATCAGGCCACCCAGGTGGACAACGCCGTGGAGGGCTCTGAGGAGAACCGGCTGTGGATGTCGCTGGAGCCGCTGAAGGACGCCCGGGGCAAGTTCATGAAGGACCAGTACCACAAGGATATCACCGAGTCGGTGGACCTGACCGACAACCAGCTTTACGGCTCCCTCCAGTCTATCCGGGAGTTCCTCACCGAGAAGGGCGAGTTTTCCAGCGCCGACGATCGGCTGTTTGACCCCGAGGCCACACAGAAGCGGGGTGTGCAGTACTACAAGAAGTCCCTGGACGCCCTGGCCAAGAAGTTTGCCGACGAGCTCAACAAGGCCAACCGGCTGGACTTTGGCCAGGTAAGCGAGGCCTATAAGCAGAATGCTAACGGGGAATTTATTGACAAGGACGGCAATGTAATTCGGGATAAGGATGGCAACGCGATTACGGCTGCCGAATTTGATGATCTGGCCGATGACATTGCAGAATTGGATAGTCTGCGGGAAGAACTGAAGAAGGTCCTTGCGGATAAAACTGACCCAGACAGAGATCAGAAGCTGGAAGATTTGCGGAAAGAGATAAAGGATTTGGAGGATACAGACATCCCTGGCCGGTCCGAGGCGCTGTATGAAAAGATGGAGCTGCTGCGCCAGAGCGGCGACCTGACCACCGAGTGGGCCTTCTACAATGGCGGCGTGCTGTTCAGCAACCACGGCGACACCAACGACCCCACCGGAATCAACGCCAGCAACATCACCATTGCAAACAGCTGGTCCACCGGCGACGTGCGCATCCTGAACACCAAGAAGCCGGACACGCTGATTGAAGACCCCAACGGCGGCCCGGACAAGGTTCTCAGCCACACCACCGCCGACGACAACATCTACCACATCATCAACCTGATCAACAAGGACTTTGACTATCTCCCCAGCGAAATCGTGGACAACGCGGCGGACGGGACGAAGAAGTATTTCACCGGCTCCTTCCAGGAGCGGCTGTCCGATATAAACAGCATTCTGGCCCTGGACGGCCAGACCACCGCCACCCTCTACAATAACACCACCACCCAGGCCCTGGTGCTGGAGAACAGCCGGCAGAGCGTGTCCGGCGTGGACCTGAACGACGAGGCAACCAACATGATGGTCTTCCAAAAGTCCTACGCCGCCGCCTGCCAGCTTATGACCACCCTGGATTCCATGCTGGATAAGCTTATTAACGACACCATCAGATAAGGAGGTAAACCAAGATGGGCTTTCGTATAACCACAAACATGATGATGAACTCCTACCGGCACAATCTGATGAACTCCACCAACAAGCTGGCGGACGCCCGGGACAAGGTGCTTACCCAGCGCACCTTCAACAGCTACGCCGAGGACCCGGCGGCCGCCACCCTGTCCTTCCGCTTGCGCCGGGATTTCTGCAAGACCAACAACTACCTGAACAATACCAGCGCCGTTTACAGCAAGTTCAACACCGCCTGGAACAACCTGGCCGGCGTGGTGGAGAACCTCAGCGACGCCACCGCCCGGGTGTCCTCCATCCGGGGCAACAACGGCACCGCCGGCGAGAGCCGCAAGGCTCTGGCTATCGTCCTGCGGGAGACCTCCGAGTCGGTGGTCCATGCCATGAACCAGCAGCTGGGCGATCACTTCATCTTCGCCGGCAACGACGGCTTGAATGTCCCCTTCTCCTGGAAGGGCGAGACCCTGTATTACCGCGGCATCGACGTGAATTCCGGCAAGGTGGAGAAGCCGGCAGCCAATGACCCGAAATGGCTGAAGGACTTGGATACCATCAAGCAGGGTATGCAGGCTTCTAAGCTTGTGAATGGCACTACTCCCGAAGGGACGGCGATGAAACAGTGGAGCGATAATGTGAAAGCTGGTGCGCCAAGTGCGGCTACAAACACAACCTTGCTTAAGTGGTTGGATAAGTATGCAGCGGCTGATGTAGCAAACGGAAAGATGACTGAGCAGCAGGCGGCAGACTGGATTAAATATTATAAGGACCCTAATAATGTAAATCCGCCCAAGGATAAGGATGGTAAGACCCTGAAAGAGCCCGACTGGGCGGAGCGGATTACCGAAGTCAGCGATTGGGATGAAAGTGATACTGCGCAGGCTTGGTACAACTACTATATGGGTATCTCCGACACAGAGCCCGATACCAATAAGTTCCCGGAGCCGAAATGGCTTGAGGAGTCGTACCAGAAAGCATTGGATGAGTTAGATAATACTACCCCGGCTCCGGCGGATTTGGATGAGCAGAAAGAAGTCCTTAAGCAGTGGCTCGATTATTATAAGCGTGACACCACGGAAAAGCCCCTGTTGCAGCAGAGTGATGTGGTAAAAGATTGGGGCGATGTTGACCCGAAGGACCCCAAGGCGTTTCCTGAGGGCCTGCCGAAAAAGGCGGACGCGAGCTGGACCGACGCGGAAAAGGCCTGGTTTAACTACTACGACGACAAGCGGAACCTGAGCAAGCTGGAGGCCATGGCCAAGGAGGAGCTGTATATCGACCTGGGCATGGGCGCCGAGGAGAGCAGCCCCAACATCCCTGTAAAGGGTTCGTATTTCAACAGCGCCCTCTCGGGCGTGGACTATATCGGTTACGGCACCGACAAGGACGGCGACCCCCAGAACCTGGCCCTCATTATGCGGGAGCTGGCCGATGTCTTCGAGACTTGGGACGAGGACACCCAGAGCTACAACCCGGCGCTGGCCAAGAACTCCGCCGAGGGCCTCACCAGCGGCGAGCTGGAGGCCAAGGCCAACCGCCTTATGGATAAACTGAAAGCCGCCCAGGAGCACACCACCGAGAAATGGGTGGAGCTGGACGCCAAGTCCGTCTTCCTTCAGACCAACGAGAGCCGTCTGACCACCCAGAAGTCGGACCTCAACGAACAGATTCTGAACGTGGAGCAGGTGGACCTGGCCGACGCCATCACCTCCTTCTCCTGGGAGCAGTACTGCTATAATGCCGCCCTGAAAATCGGCAACCAGCTGCTCAGCCAGTCGCTGATCGACTATATGCGCTGAGGAACGCTGCCGGGCGGCCCTGTGGGGCCGCCCGTCCCGCAATTTTGTGATTTTTCCCGTTAATTGTGTGTATTGGGGTAGGGATGCCCTGCTAAGTATATAGTAGAAGGGAGCGCGCCACACAATGAAACCCTTAATCGAAATCACAACGGTCCCAATTCAAATCGAGATGAAAACCACCAATGCCAGGCTGGAGTACGCCAGAGGCACCGCCGAAATGGAGATCAGCCGGGACAACGGCAACCTCCAGATCAAGAGCCGCCCCATCAAGGTGAACATCGACACCTTCGAGGCCCGGAATTCCCTCTCCCCCACCCTGGCCCGCTACCTGGACCAGAGCGCCAAGAAGGGCCACCAAGCCGCCTATGAGGCCACCGCCACCTACGCCCGCCAGGGCCAGCTGCTGCTCCAGACCCAGGTGGGGGAGGAGCTGGTGACCAAGTTTGCCGAGGAGGCCATGATGAAGGACGTCAAGACCAACGTGGGCATTGACTTCCTCCCCGACCCCGGCCCCGAGATCACCTGGGACCCCGGCGAAATGAACATCCGCTATGAGATGGATAAGCTGGCCATCGACTGGAAGATGGGCGAGGGCAGCTTTGAGTTTACCCCCGGCGACATTGAGTTTACCGTCACCCAGCGGCCCGACGTGGTCATTAAATATGTGGGCGGCCCCATCTACGTGCCCCCCTCCTCCGACCCCAACTACGAGCCGGTGGACGTAAAAGTCTGACAATACCGGGTCTCCCCCTTCCGGGGAGGCCCAAACATTTATCTGCGGGGCCAGAGCCCCGAACAGGAGGAACTATGCGTCTGAAAACAAAGTATTTCGGTGAAATCGACTGCCATGAGGAGGACCAGCTCCACTTTCCCGACGGCCTGTTTGGCTTTGAGGAGGAAAAGGCCTTTTTCCTGCTGCCCTTCGAGGGCAGCGACGGCAGCCTGCTGTGCTTCCAGAGCGCGGTCACGCCGGAGCTGGCCTTTGTGGCTATGAATCCCTTCTCCCTCAAGCCGGACTACGCCCCGGTGCTCCCCGCCAGGGAGCTGAAGGCCATGGAGGTGGAGCGCAGCGAGGACCTGTGCTTTTACACCCTGTGCGTGGTGCGCAGCCCGGCGGCCGAGAGCACCGTGAACCTGCGCTGTCCCGTGGCCATCAACGACCGCACCCGGCGGGCCGTCCAGGTCATCCTGGAGGACGACAGCTACCACATGCATCACCTTCTGTCGGAGTTCGGGAGGAAGGAGGAGGGCGCGCCATGCTGATTTTACAGCGCAAGGAGGGGGAATCCCTCCTGATCGGGGACGAGGTGGAGGTCACCGTCCTGGCCGTGGAGGCGGGACGGGTGCGCCTGGCCATCCAGGCCCCCCGCAGCGTTACCATCCTGCGCAGCGAGCTGAAGGTGGCCGCCCAGACCAACCGGGAGGCGGCGGCCGAGGAGGTCTCCCCCCTGGAGCTGCTGGGTGTGCTGAAGGAAAAAAAGGAATAAGCTGGAGGGCCATATGGTTAGCAGCGTATGGCCCCCATTTTTCCCACTTTCTGGTGGAAGCAGACATTTTTTGGTACAAAAAGGGGCGCTCCACCCGGGGCGGCGGGGAAGTTTACTGAAATTACCATTGCAATCGGCAGAGATATGGAGTATTCTATAAAATGCTGTAGCCCCGGTCCTTTTCCCGCATCCAAAAAATGGCTTGGCAGTTTTGTGAAGTGTTGGATAAAATCCACGAAGATAAATTTGACCAATGTCTTGCAATGACCGGAAAAATGCGGTATAATCATCAGTGATTCAGCCGGCCCCGCCGGCAACCGGGCAACACAATTAAGACGGTGTGAAAAGTATTTTTCCGGGCTTGCGTTTCGGCGCGGCCTGTGGTAAGATTATAGGCACCGTTTTTAACCATTTGATTTTTTGAGGGAGGGAGCTCCATGTCCAACCTGCTGTATACCAACTCCCAGCTGATGCTGGAGCGGGCCATGAACTTCCAGTGGACCAAGCAGGTCGCTATCAACGACAACATCGTAAACGCCGAGACCCCCAACTACAAAGCGAAGTACGTCACCTTTGAGGAGGCGCTGGACGCCAGCATCCGCACCGCCCTCATGGGGGCGGACAAGCGGCGCATCGCCTCGGTCCGCTCCGCCATCGACCGCTCCCAGGCCATTGTCCATGTGGCTGAGCGGGAGAGCATGCGCATGGACGACAACGGCGTCAACGTCACCGAGCAGGAGACCGAGCTCACCCGCAACACCTACCAGATGCAGTACACCATCGACGCCATCAACAGCAACCAGTCCCTGATCCGCACCATGATCCGCGGCCAGTAACCAAAACGGCAACACCCGCCGCCCGGCGCGGGAAAGAACTTTGCCCCCGCCGGTGCGTTAAATATATTTGGAGGAGATACATATGGCATTCGTCAGCGCAATTGACACCATCGGCTCCGGCTTCACCGCCCAGCAGCAGAGGCTGGATATCATCTCCGAGAACATCGTAAACATGAACACCACCCGCACCGAGAACGGAGAGGGTCCCTACCGCCGGAAGGTAGTGGTCTTCGAGGCGGACAACGGCGGCACCCGCTTTCGGGATGTGCTGGCCCGCACCCGCAACGGCAGGGGCGGACACTGGAGCACCGAAGCCAAGGACGGCGTCCGGGTGGCGGAGGTGGCGGAGGACCCCTCCGACTTCAAGCTGAAGTACGACCCCGACGACCCTGACGCCAACGAGGACGGCTATGTGGAGCTGCCTAACGTAAACCTGGTGATGGAGATTACAGATGGCATGGCGGCCAGCCAGGCCTTCTCCGCCAACGTAACCGCGTTTAATCTGTTAAAGAGCGTGATCTCCAAGGGACTGGAGATCGGCAAGTAAGACCTTAGCTAGGTCAGGTCGAGTTTTTGCCCAGCGGGCAGGGAGCCCAAGGGCAAGGATTTGGTCTGGCCTGGATTTGCGCTATGGGATACCGCGAATATCCCCGATTTCAACCGAATTTTGGAGGTTTTTGTCATGGAATTTACACCCATCGCCCCTATCCGCCCCATCATTGACTCCACCGGGACCCAGCAGGCCGGAGGGGCGGAGCGGGCCGGCGCCTCGCTGTTTGCCACCGTGTTCCAGTCGGCCATCGACAACGTCCGGGAGACCGACGCCAAGAAGGTGGATCTGGAGTATAAGCTGGCCACCGGCCAGCTGGACAATCCCGCCGAGCTGACCCTGGCCGCCTCCAACGCCTCCAACGCCGCCCTGCTGCTGATGGAGCTGCGGAACAAGGCGCTGGATGTGTACAATGAGCTGATGCGTGTCTCCCTGTAAGGGACCTTGAGATAACAGTCCGGAGGGATCCAAGTTGCAGAAATTTCAGACAAAGCTGAAAGAGCTTTGGGAAAAGATTAAGGGCTTTTTCCAAAAACTGAATAAGAAGACACGGATCCTGCTGGGCGTGTGCCTGGTTGTGATCCTGGCCGCCGTCATTTTGCTGACGCTGCGGATGAATAAAAAGGAGTACGCCGTCCTTTGTACCGACCTGTCCGCCAACGACATCAGCACCGTGGTCCAGTTCCTGGGCGAAAACGGGGTAACGGACTACAAGATACAAAACGACACCATTCTGGTGCCAGCCGGGCGGGAGACCCAGCTGCAGATCCAGCTGATGACGACAAACCGGGTGGATAACGCCTATCTGTACCCCTACTACACGGACCACTCGGGCGGGATTAACAGCCAGATACAGGATGAACGGGCCTGGCTGATCTCCATCGAGCAGAAGCTGGCCGCGGTGGTCCGCCAGTTTGACGGCGTACAGGATGCCACCGTAAGCATCGCCCCGGGGACCGAGCGGCTCTATGTCCTTCAGGACAGCGCCTCCCCCTCCAGCGCGGCGGTGACAATCACCCCCTATGGCAGCCAGCCGCTGAAAAACGAGGTGGTAGCGGCCATCCGCGACATAGTGAAGCACAGTGTGCAGGAGCTGGCTATCGAAAATGTCAGCATCAAGGATATCTACGGCAACCCCTATTCGGATACCAGCGTGATTTCTCAGTCCAGTGATGCCACGGCCCTGAAGCTGCAGCACGAGGAGCAGATCAGCAACAATGTGCGGCAGCAGGTGTTCGACAACCTGAGCAGCATTTACGGCGAAGATAATGTGAAGGTGAACGTGCTGTGCTCGGTAGAGGTGGCCCGCAAGATCGTAGACCAAACCCATTATGACCAGCCCGAGAATTCTGTGGACGGCGGCGGCCTGATCACCAAGGATACGCTGTTCTGGGAGGTTATCCGGGACGGCAGCGAGCCCACCGGCGGCACGGTAGGCACCCCCACCAACTCCAATCTGCCAAACTACCCCAATTTGGAGGACGAACTGAACGGCAATGCCCAGTATGCGGGCGAACAGATCGACCGGGATCACGCTTTGAATATTACCAAGGAGCAGATGGAGGTGCTGGAGGGCCGGCTGTCCGACCTGCGGGTAATCGTAACGGTCAACCAGAACTGTGAAAACTCCGGCGCCATGACCATCGACGCCCTGCGGGACCAGGTTTCCACCCTGGCCGGCATCGGAACCACGGCGGATGTGGCCGCCTCCCGGGTCCACGTGACCATCGCGCCCTTCGCGGAGAATACGCCGGCCGGAACAGACGGCTTCGACGGTATCCTGCTGCAAGGCGGCTGGGTGCTGTACGCCGCCATCGGCGGACTGGTGCTTTTCCTGATTCTGCTGCTGGTCGTCATCCTGCTGTCCAGACGGAGCAAGAAGCGCCGGCTGGAGCGGCAGAGAGCCCTGGAGGAGGAGATGATGGCGGCCGAGGCGGCAGCCGAGGCAGCGGCCATCATTGCCGCAGCGCCCCCCACCGGCGGCGCCGATATTATGGAGGTCAACACCGAAAAGAGTATGGAGCTGCGTAAGAACGTCCGGCAGTTCGCCCAGAACAACCCGGAGATCGCCGCGCAGATGGTGAAGGCCTGGCTGAAGGGAGAGGAAAGCAGTGGCTGAAGCGGTAAAAGTTGAGCTGACCCCTCCGCAGAAGGCGGCGGCAGTCATCGTCTCCCTGGGTGCGGATAAGGCCTCCGGCCTGTACCAGTTCATGGAGCCGGAGGAGATTGAGGCCCTCACCCTGGAGGTTGCCCGGCTGGGTATGCTGGACTCGGAGCAGACCGAGGCGGTGCTCACCGAATTTTATCAGAACTGCATGACCAGCAAGGCGGTGACCGAGGGCGGCCTGGAGTACGCCCGCACCGTGCTGGAGAAGGCCTTTGGCAACCAGACCGCTCTGGCCCTGCTGGAGAAGGTGACCAAGTCCCTGAAAAACCGGGAGTTCGCCTTCCTGGACAAGGCGGACGTCAAAGCCCTGTTCTCCGCCCTGCAAAACGAGCGTCCTCAGACCATGGCCCTTGTGCTGTCCTACGTGGACCCGGACAAGGCCGCCGGCGTCATCGAGCAGCTGGAGCCCCGCCGCCAGATTCGGGTGGTGGAGGCCATCGCCACCATGGAGAGCGCCTCCCCCGCCGCCATCAAGACCATCGAGGCGGAGATGGAGCGCAAGTTCTCCAGCATCATCACCCAGTCCAACGTCAAGGTGGGCGGCATCGACTATGTGGCCGGCATCATGAACAATTTGGACCGGTCCAGCGAAAAATCCATCTTCGACGGCCTGTCTGCCCACAATTCCGAGCTGGCCGACGAGATTCGCAAGCGGATGTTCGTCTTCGAGGACATCATCACCATGGACGACCGCTCGGTGCAGCGGTTTGTCCGGGACTGCGACCCCAGAGACCTGGTGCTGGCCCTGAAGACGGCCAACGCCGAGGTGGCCAACAAGCTGTTTACCAACATGTCCGCCCGTATGGCCGAGAGCATCCGGGACGACCTGGAGGTTACCACCAACGTCCGCATGAAGGACGTGGAGGATGCCCAGCAGCGCATTGTGGGCGTCATCCGGGATTTGGAGGAACGAAACGAGATTATCATTATGAAGGGCGGAAAGGACGATATCATTGCGTAACATCCTGAAAGGGTTCCTGGAGCCCAAAGCGGAAGCCTACGTCCTGCCCGACGCCAGGGATATCCGCTTCGAGGGGGAGAACTTCGACCTGGAGGAAGAAGCGGAAGAGGAGCTCCCCCAGGAGGCGCTGGACATTACCGTGGGCGGCGAGGCGGAGGAGGAACCGCCCGAGCCGGAGCCGCCCCCCGAACCAAAGAAGGAGACTCCCGTCCACTATGCCCAGCTTCAGGCCGAGCTGATTCTGAATCAGGCCCGGGAGGAGGCGGAGCAGATCCTGGCCCAGGCCCGGCAGCGGGCGGAGGCCGAGCAGGAGGAGATCCGGGCGGGCGCCCGGGACGAGGGCTACCGGGAGGGCTACGCCCAGGGCATCGCCAAGGCCATGGACGACTCGGTCCGGGACCGGGAGGCCACCGCCGCCCGGCTGGAGAAGGAGGTCCAGGCTTTCCTGGAAAAAGCCTCTCTGGCCCGGGAGGAGATGCTCCTCCAGACCCGGGAGGAGCTGCTGGAGCTGTGCCTGTCCATCGCTGAAAAGGTGGTGCGGGTGAGCCTGAAAAGCAGCAGCGAGGTAATCGTCCGCATGATCCAGACCGCCACCGAGCGGATGAAGCGGCAGGAGTGGGTCCACATCTACATCTCCGGCTGCGACGCCCGGCAGCTGGCCCAGATATCCCCCGCCCTCACCAGCACCCTGGGGGCTCTGTCCCAGCACATCAAGGTGGTCCCCATGGGGGACGACGAGATCGGTACCTGCATTGTGGAGACGCCCGAGGAGATCGCGGACGCCAGCGTGTCCACCCAGATGTCCAACATCCGGGATGTGCTCCACGACCAGATGGGGGCCTATTGGCCGCCCCAGGAGGAGATTTAGGACGTGTTTCGAGAGCTGATCCCCTCAGTCCGCTCCGCCGAGACGGTGGGCCGGACGGGGAAAATCGAGAATATCGTGGGCATGTCCATCGAGGCCTCCGGCGGCCGGGCCGCCATAGGGGACATCTGCCGCATCTACTCCAACGAGTCGGGCGGCCAGATACCCGCCGAGGTAGTCGGCTTTAAAAACGACCACATCCTTCTCATGCCCTACGCCAACATGAGCGGGATTTCCGCGGGCAACTTTGTCCGCAACACCGGCAAACGCCTGACCCTTCCGGTGGGGCCCTTTCTGCGGGGGCGGGTGATCAACGCGCTGGGCCAGCCCATCGACGGGCTGGAGCCCTTCCAGCGGGGCGACACCTTCTCTGTGGACAGCACCTACATAAACCCCATGGCCCGCCCCCCCATCCGGGAACGGATAGAGTTCGGCATCAAGGCCATCGACAGCCTGCTCACCATCGGCAAGGGCCAGCGTATCGGCATCTTCGCCGGCTCGGGCGTGGGCAAATCCACCCTAATGGGCATGATCGCCAAAAACGTGAAGGCCGATATTAACGTCATCGCCCTGGTGGGCGAGCGCGGCCGGGAAGTTCTGGAGTTCATGCAGAAGGACCTGGGGGAGGAGGGCATGCGCCGCTCCGTGCTGGTGGTCGCCACCAGCGACCAGCCCGCCATGCTGCGGATGAAATGTCCCAGCGTGGCCACCAGCATCGCGGAGTACTTCAGCGGCCAGGGCTATGATGTCCTGCTGATGATGGACTCCCTCACCCGCTTCGCCATGGCCCAGCGCGAGATCGGCCTGGCCATCGGGGAGCCGCCGGTAGCCAGAGGCTACACCCCCTCCATGTATGCGGAGATGCCCAAGCTGCTGGAGCGCAGCGGAAACTTTGAAAAAGGTTCTATTACCGGCGTCTACACCGTATTGGTAGAGGGCGATGACACCAACGAGCCCATCGCAGACACGGTCCGGGGTATCCTGGACGGACACATCGTCCTCTCCCGGGCCCTGGCCAACGCCAACCATTTCCCCGCCATCGACGTGGGGGCCAGCATCTCCCGTCTGATGGCCGAGATCGTCTCGCCGGAGCACCGGCAGCTGGCCGGCCAGCTGCGGGACATCATGGGCGTCTACGAAAAGAACGCCGACCTGGTGTCCATCGGCGCCTACAAGGCGGGCACCAACCCCAAGCTGGACCATGCCCTGTCAAAAATCGACGGCATCAATCAGTTTTTGATGCAGGGGACCGACGAGGCATTCTCCCACGAGGAGAGTTTGGAACAGCTGCGGCGTATTCTGAGATAGAGCGAGCGGTAAGAGCGGCCCGAGGCCGCCCCTGCCGGAACGATTAACCAAAGGAGCGATTTGACGGATGAAGAAGTTCCGCTTCTCACTGGAAACTGTTTTGGACTATAAGCAGCAGGCGCTGGACGCCATCCGGGCGGAGCACGGGGCCATCCTGGCCCGGGTCCGGGCCCAGGAGCAGGTCATCGAGGACCTGGAGGCGGAGCACCGCCAGGCGGACGAGGATTTCACCCGGCGCAAGCTGGAGGGCATCAATATCGTGGACGCCATGAGCTACGAGGCCTACCTCCGCTCGCTGGAGCGCAAGCTGCACGAGGAGTACTACAAGCTGGAAAAGCTGCGCCGCATGGAGGAGCAGAAGCGCACCCAGGTGGTGGAGGCCCGAAAGGAGACGGCCACCATCGAAAAGCTGCGGGAGCACAAGCTGGAGGACTACCGCAAGGCGGAGCAGAAGGACGAGGAACAGCGCATTGAGGAGTTCGTCTCCACCACCCGCGCCATGGCGGCGATGGGTATTTAACAGGTGAGTTACACTTTTTAAGTGTTTCTCTATATAATGGGTCACAGGAAGGAGGTGAACGCAATGAGCACACCGCTTTCATTCTGTGACATCAGCGCACGGTATGGGCAGATGCCCGCCCCTCAGAAAAGCATTGAGGAGCAGACCGGCTGGAACCCCAGGCAGCTCTTTTTGAACTACCTGCAAAAGGTCAGGGAACAGCGGGAAAAGAACGCCGAGTATGCCGAGGAGGACGCCCTGATGGCCATGATCGACGCCATGAACGCCTCAGAGGAGGATAAGGCGTCCGGCAAGACGGAGCAGACCCTGACCGAATCCCTGGCAAACGCCGGCAAGGCCATCACGGAGCAGGCCGAGGAAATCATGGAGGACGGTACCAAGCGGGTAGGATGGGTGGACCCCACCCAAACCCTGACCGTTCAGGCCCTGCTCTCCTGCTTGGGCGACCGGTTCAACTTTGAACAGGTTGACCAGATGGAGGAGAACAACCGCGAGGACCAGGAGGACAACGAGAAACGCCTGGAAGTCACAGAAGCGCAAAACCCCAGCGAAACCAGTGATCCCACTCAAATCGGAAAGGAGGTGTAAGAGAGATGAATGTAACAGACCAATGGATGCTGGAACGGATGCAGCAGATGGCCGCCAACATGGCCGCTTCCCTGCCCCAGGTGGGTCAGAGCACCGACACGTCCAAGCCTGAGAAGGGCGACAGCTTTAAGGACCTGATGGACAAGGCCAAGGACACCAAGGTGGAGGCCCCCAAGAAGGACAGCACCGTAAAGAAGAACGACGCCACCCAGAAGACGGAGCAGTCCCAGACTACCAAGATTCCGGTTAAAACCGACGGCAAAACCGTGATGCTGACCGCTGAGGAGGCCGCAATGGTGGCAGCCGGCTACGCAGCCCTCTCTCCGGTGATGGAGGACGGGACTGTATGGCTTGCGGTATTTGTAGGAGAAGGCAGCGCACAGAACAACCCCCTGGTGGACCGAATCCTGCTTGGTGAGGAAAACATCGTTGCTAACCGGGACTTTTCGGCGATTTTTGTGGATGAGTGGGTGGTAGAACCCACACCGGAGCTGAAAACCGCTCTGGAGCAACTGCTTCAAAAGACCGGCGATCCCCGCTCTGCGGAGAGCATCCTCAGCGGACTGGAGGAAAAATTCCAGGATATGCAACCCAAGATGGGGAGCGTGGTCGCCATGCCTGAGACCGAACAGACCGATGACGAGGACATGACGGACCTGAGCGGCGAGGTAGAAACCGCCCAGCCCCTGTTTAAGGACGTGAAGGCCGCTCCCGTGAAGGTGGGCGAGAACTTCCAGCTGGACACCCAGGAGCCCGACATGGAGGCAAATCTGGCCGACACCATCCGCTTCGCCGCCCAGCAGGGCCTGAAGCAGATCGAGATCAAGCTGAGCCCCGAGAACCTCGGCAGCCTCACCGTGAAGCTGACCCAGGCCACCGACGGCACCTTGCAGGTGGTGCTCCACACGGCCAACGCCAAGGCGGCCAACCTGCTGAACCAGCATCTGGACAACCTGAACGCAGCCCTCCAGGGCTACAGCCAGAACAGCGAGGTCCGGGTGGAGGTCCAGCGCGGCGAGGACAGCCAGCAGGCCCAGCAGCAGCAGACCAACCCCGACGGCCACAACCAACAGCGGCAACAGCAGGAACACCGGCAGGAGGAACAGCACGACGGCGACTTCATGCAGAAGCTCCGCCTGGGACTGTTCGGCCTGGACGACACAATTTAATCAGGAGGTGAACCGAATATGGCAGATTCCATGATTCAAAGCGGGCGGGATATCGCAAGCCGCTATTCCACCTACGCCACCACCGGCGACCGGGATATCTACACCAACCCCGCGGACGTGGAGAAGGAAAACGCACTTTATAAGGACAAGGGCACCCTCTCCTTTACCGACATGCTGGGCCTGATGGTTACCCAGTTCCAGAACCAGACCATCGACAACCAGGCCAGCACCACCGACATGATGAACCAGCTGGTGCAGATGACCACCATGCAGGCCATGACCGACATGACCACCCAGATCAAGGAGCTGACCCTGGCCAACGTGATGTCCTACGCCGCCTCTCTGGTGGGACAGACGGTTACCATCGGCGTGTGGAACGAGGAGACCAAGCAGCTGGAGGACTTCGAGGGCGTGGTAGAGGGCACCGGCACCTACAACGGCCAGCAGGTTATCTTTGTAAACGGCAAGAGCTACTACCTGAGCGACATCATGGCCGTGGGCAAGCTGCCCCCCAAGGTGGAGGAGACACCCGGCGAGGGTGAGGACGACAAGACGGACGGCACCGACACCGACAACAGCACCGACGGCACTGACACCGACAACAATACCGACGGCACTGACACCGACAACAATACCGACGGCACTGACACCGACAACACCACCGATACCGACAGCGGCACCGATTCCGGCGCGGGTTCGGGCGACAGCGGCGCGGCAGGCTGAGCACCGGGGTCGGGAGGGAGTCCGGCCACAGTAAGCGGACAGGAGGTCCGCGAAGAAAGTTGAGGAAGCGATATGGCAGAACGCATCAATTCCATCCAGGGCGTGTCCCCGGTGGAGCGCGTCCAACGGGTCAGCCAGCTCAACCGGGCGGCGTCCGGACAGTTTGGCGCTCTGCTGAACCAGGAGCTGAAAGTCGCGGAGCCTGCGATTTCCTTCTCCAAGCACGCCCAAAGCCGGGCGGCAGAGCGGGGCATCCAGGTGGACGACACCCTGATGGGGCAGCTGGCCGACTCGGTCGAGCGGGCCCAGGCCAAGGGAGCCACCAACATCCTGGCCTTCGACGCGACCCGTGCCTTCATCATCAATGTCCCCCACGGGCGGGTGATTACCACCATGTCCCAGGAGGAGATGGAGGAAAACATCTTCACAAATATCGACGGCGCTGTACTGCTGAAATAGGCAAAAGCAGGACCTTTTATGGATGCTTTGGTCCCCTGCCCGACTGACAGGGGACCGGCAGCGCAACAGAAAGGAAGTAATTTAGCGATATGACAGGCGCAATGTACGCCGCCATCGGCGGCCTGAAAGCTCACATGACCAAGCTGAATGTAATCGGCAACAACGTGGCCAACGTGAACACCGTCGGTTACAAGGCCCAGCGCATGACCTTCCGGGAGTCCATTTACACCACCAGTAAATCCGGCTCCAACGGCGGCGTGACGATGGGCGGTAATAACCCCTCCCAAATCGGCTACGGCTGCTCGGTGGGCTCCATCGACCTGAACATGAGCCCCTCCACCTACTCCCCCACCGGCGTGGGCCTGGACTGCATGCTTACCGGCGAGGGCTTCTTTATGGTGGGTGATAAGATTAATTACCAGATTGAGGAAGAAGGAACACCGGGAACCGACACCTACAAGAGAACTGTCACCGGCAGCGGAATCACAAGTGCTTCCGGCCTGACTGAGCCCTATCTGACACGCGTGGGCGACTTCTGGGTGGACGCCGACGGCTATATCTGTAACCGTGACAATAAGGTGCTTTACGGCTATGCCCGGGTACAGAATCCCAACTACCAGCCTGGTGCAACAAAGGAGCAAATAGCAGAGGCAAAGGCTGCTGGCAAGGATATTGAAAGTGCCACTATCATCAGCACCGAGCTGGTCCCCCTGCGTGTACCTCTGTCTGCTGCTGCGCCAACAAAGGATAATGGAGGTATTGTAGCTGGCAAAGGAAATCCAGGTGATCCTGATTATGTTGCACCACGTAACCTTTGGGAAGAAGGAGACCCCGTTTATCCCTACCTGAGCGCTGCAACAGGCGGTCAAAACAGATATCCATCCTATAAGCAGGTTGCGTCGTCGGTTGATCCCGATGATAAGGACGCAACAGCAAAGCCGGATACGACCCAGATTGCAGTTGCCCAGAATACCAATGAGAACCGGGTTTCCGACGAGATGCCGGTGCAGCTCAAGAGTATGAGTATCAGTCCCGACGGCTCCATTGTTGGTACTTGTGAAGGCAAGACTGTGATTATCGGCTATGTGGCCATTGCCAGCGCCGACAGCCCCGACGGCGTGACCCACATGGATGGCTCCTACTATAAGGCTATGGGCGGCGCGGGCAATCTGCGCGCCACCGCTCTGGTGGATCTGCCCACTCCGTACCTGGGCAATCAGGTAGAGACAAAGGACAACGATGGCAATGTTACTGACGCCCCCCCTGCCGCAGATAAAATCATGTCGGACTCTAAAAACTCCATCAAGAACGGCGGTCTGGAGGCCTCCAGCACCGACGTGGCCAACGAGTTCGCCGAAATGATTACCACCCAGCGCGGCTATCAGGCCAACACCCGCATCATCACCGTCACCGACCAGATGCTGGAAGAACTGGTGAACATGAAGCGGTAAGCTTAGCAGTTTTTTAAGGTGAGCGAACAAGGCCCCCTTGCAAAAGGGGGCTGGCACCGCCGAAAGGCGGTGACTGGGGGATTCCGTCCGCACGGAATAGCTCCGACAAACGGAATCCCCCCCTTTAAAAAAGGGAGACCAGCGAGGGAAACCGCCCGCCCAGCGGGCAAGGAGAGGAAAGGAAGGTTTGTCATGATTCAACTGACGAAACGAAATGGAGAGCGCTTTTTAATCAACCACACGCAGATTGAGAGTATCGAAATGATCCCCGAGTCCAAAATCGTCATGATGAATCGTGACTATTTCATCGTGCGCGAGGACCCCGACACCATCATCAAGCGCATCGCGGAGTACACCGCCAAGGTGCAGGACGTACACCGCGCGCTGACCGTCGTGGACCGGCGCTGAAAAGCGCCGGCCGCGGGGCGTGTTTGACAGGCGTCAAGCCTGAAGCGCGGGGGGCGGTGTGCCCGGAGAGACCCGACGCCTTTCAAATGCGCCCTGAGAGAAATAAAATACGCCCCCAGCGGGGGAGAGGAGCGGACCTATGAATATCACCTATATCATTGGTACTGTAGCTGCCTTTGCGGTCATGATTATCGGTATGATGCAGGGCGGATCGGGCGGCTTTATCACTGTAAGCCAGCTGGGAAACTTTATTGACCCGGCCAGTGTGTTTATCGTCATTGGCTGTACCTTCGCCGTGCTTATCGCCAGCTTCCCCATCAGCGCCCTGACCGCCGTGCCCAAGCACTTCGCGGTTATCATGAACGCCAAGCGGTATGATCCCATGGCCATCATCGACAAGCTGGTGGAGCTGGCCCAGATTGCCCGGAAAAGCGGCCTGCTGGCCCTGGAGGAAAAGGGCAACCAGGAGAGCGACCCCTTCTTTAAGCAGTGTATCATGCTGATTGTGGACAACAACGACGCCGACCAGGCCAAAGAGATTATGATGAACGACATCGAGCAGTCGGTGGCCCGCCACGAGGACGGTGCGGGCATGTATGACAAGGCCGGCGCCGTGGCTCCCGCCTTCGGCATGGTGGGTACGCTGGTTGGTCTGATTAACATGCTGAAGGCCATGGACGTGGAGAGCGGCGGCGGCGACCTGGGTCCCGCCATGGCTACCGCTCTGGTTACCACCCTCTACGGCTGCGTGCTGGCCCATATGATCTTTGGCCCCATCGCCACTCAGCTCCGCCGCCGTGACGAGGAGGAGACCCTGTGCAAGCTCATCATCGTGGAGGGCATCATGTCCATCCAGTCCGGCGCAAACCCCAAGTTTCTCCGGGAAAAGCTGCTCACCTTCATGGGCCAGAAGCAGCGCAGTGAGGAAGGCGGCAAGAAGGGCAAGCAGGGCGGCGAATAAGCCCTCCCATGTATGAACTGAGGTGAAACCATGGCAAGCATCAAAAAGAAAAGCGGAGGCGGCGGAGGCGGCGCCAACTGGATGGACACCTACGGCGACATGGTGACCCTGCTGCTGTGCTTCTTCGTTCTGCTGTATTCCATCTCCACCATCGAGCAGGATAAGTGGATGATTTTTGTCAAGAGCTTTAACCGGGATGCAATAGACGAGGTGGAACCCATTCCCGGTCCGGTAAATGACGCAAGCGGCACCGGCGGCAGCGACATGCCCGTTCCCGACGACAACAACGAGGTGGACGAGGCCCTGGAACAGCTCTACGACTTCCTGGTGGAGTATCAGGAGAGCTCGGCCGCTGCGGCGGAAAACGTATCCGTCAGCAAGGGCGACGGCTATGTGTTTATCTCCTTTAACGACTCCGTCTTTTTCGACGGCAACAGCTCCGTCCTCCGGCCGGACGGCAAGGCGGTTCTGGACACCATCATCCCCGCCCTGGTGGAGGCCAGCCCCTACATCGACGAGCTGAAGGTGCTGGGCCACACCGCCCAGATGTACGCCGACCGGCCCAACCCCAATGTTGCCGGCGACCGGCACTTGGCCTCTGACCGCGCCACCGAGGTCATTATTTACCTCCAGAACCATATCCCCCACGAGACCCTGCACCACGGCCGTCTGGTTGTGGAGAGCTTCGGCCAGTGGCGGAACATCGCCCCCAACGACGTGGAGGCCAACCGGGCCAAGAACCGCCGCGTGGAGCTGGTCATCAGCGGCCGGGACCTGGAGGAGAAGATGAACAACGAGTTTGACAGCTACTTTGGCATTTATGGCACCCCGGACCAAAGCGGCACCATCCCCAGCTACACCACCAGCGATTAAACCGGATTGGATTCTCCGCCCCTCCGGGGCAGGAGGGAGCATTTTCTAAAATGAGGGAACAATATGGCTGAAGTCTTATCGCAAAGTCAGATAGACGCCCTGTTGAATGCGGCCAGAAGCGGAGAACTGGACGTAGACAAGCCGGCGGAGAAATCTGAGGAGAAAAAATATCGTAAATATGACTTTTACAGCCCGCGCAAGTTCACCAAAGACAGGCTGAAGATGCTCAACAGCATCTTTGAGAGCTATGCCCGGGTGATCAACTCCAGGATCAACGCCCTTCTCCACGCCACCTGTGAGATCGACGTGGACAGCGTGGAGGAGCAACGGTACTATGAGTTTTCCAACGCTCTGACCGAGAGCGACGTTGTGGCGCTGGCGGAGATTGACCAGGAGAAGCTTCAGGGTGACGACCCAATCCTGGTGCACATGGACACGCCGGTGGTGCTGTCCATGCTGGACCGGATGATGGGCGGCGAGGGCGACCCGGACCCCACCGTGCCCAACGACTACAAGCTCACCGACCTGGAGCTGAACATGTACGACGACCTGATCGCCGACCTGATTCCCATTCTGGGCGGCAGCTGGGAGAACTATATGACACTCCACTTCTCCTATGTCCGCACCGAGGTGAATCCCACCCTGGTCCAGCTCATTGGCTACGACGAGACGGTGGTGATTGTGGGGTTGAACATCAAGTTTCCCAACTGCACGGGTCGAATGAGCCTGTGCCTGCCCGGCGAGATGCTGACCAACGTGTTTACCGAGATCAGCAAGAGCACCAGCCGCCGCACCACCGGCGAGGACAAGTCCGAGGAAATCTTCGATTCTCTGCGGGAGTCCGAGCTGGAGATTGTGGCCGAGCTGGCCAGAACCCGGATCTTACTCAGCGACCTGTATCACCTGAACGTAGGCGACGTGGTAGACATCAAGCGGTCTAAAGACTCCCCCGTCTTCCTGAACATCGGCGGCCGAAGGTGGTTTGACGGCAAAATGGGCACCAGCAACAAGCAGGTGGCCGTGAAAATCGGAGAGACCTACATTAAAATGTAGGCTAAAAGGAGCGAATCTGGATGGAAGATACTATTTTTAGCCCGATGGTAATTGACGCCATCGGGGAGATCATGAATATCAGCCTGGGCTCCTCCGCCACCGCGGCCTCCAACATGCTGGACCACCGGGTGGACATCACAACGCCCAGGGTGAGCGTGGTCAACGCGGAGGACTTCGCGCTTGGCAGGATCGAACCGGCGGTAGGTGTGGAGATCAAGTATGTCTGCGGCCTGGAGGGCAGCAACATCATGCTGCTCAAGCGCAGCGACGTGAAAGCCATCGTGGATATTCTGATGGGCACCGAGACCCCGGACGAGGAGTTTGAGCTCAACGAGCTGTCTATCAGCGCGGTGTGTGAGGTCATGAACCAGATGATGGGCTCCTCCGCCACCGCCCTGTCCGACCTGCTGGGCCGGATGGTGAACATCTCCACCCCCGAGTCCTTTGAACTGGACGATTTGGACAAGGTGAAGGAGGAGCATTTCCCCGTCACCCACGGCCCCGTGGTGGTGGTCCGGTTCAACCTGACCATCGAGGACGTGCTGGACAGTGAGTTCATGAACGTCATGTCGGTGGAGCTGGCCCGGGAGCTGGTCTCCGGCTTCGGCCTGGACGAGTCGGCCCTGGATTCGGCTCCTGCGCCCGCACCCGCCCCTGCTCCGGCTCCCGCGCCCGCCCCGGCTCCCGCCGGCGGAGAGGCCACCATGAGCCAGGAGGAGATCGAGCGGATGATGGCCGGCGGCGCTGCCGCTCCGGCGCCCGCCCCCGCCGCTCCGGCGGCGCCCCCCCCGCCGATGGCCCCGCCTCCAGGTATGCCCCCGGCAGGGGAGATGCCCGGCTACCCGGGCTACCCCCCCTACGGCCAGTACCCCTACCCCTATCCGCCCTACCCCATGTACCCGCCCCAGCAGCCCCCCGCACCGCCGGACCCCAAGGTCATCAATGCGCAGCCTAACCGCATGAAGGAGCTGGCCGCCGAGGCCCAGCTGAATCAGGAACAGAAGGACAATCTGGACCTGATCCTCTCCGTCCCCCTGGAGGTGGCGGTGGAGATCGGCCGGACCCGCCGGAAGATTCAGGATATCCTCTCCTTCTCCAAGGGCTCGCTGGTGGTGCTGGACAAACTGGCCGGCGACCAGGTGGACCTGCTGGTGAACGGGCAGTGCGTGGCCAAGGGCGACGTGGTGGTGATCGACGACAACTTTGGTATCCGCATCACCGAGATTCTGCAAAAGCCCGATATCAACGTGCTGACCCAGGGCTGAGCCCTTTAAATATACAGAAGTATACATCAACTATTTTTGAAAAGGATGGTTAACTATGGCTAAGATTCTTACAGTCGATGACGCTGCCTTCATGCGCAAGGTCATCAAGGACACTCTGAGCAAGGCCGGCTATACCGAGATTTTCGAGGCCGAGGACGGCGCGATGGCGGTGGAGAAGTACAACGAGATCAAGCCCGACCTGGTGCTCATGGACATCACCATGCCCAACATGGACGGCCTGGAGGCCCTGAAGGCCATCCGCGCCGCCGACGCCAACGCCAATGTGGTCATGTGCTCCGCCATGGGCCAGGAGACAATGGTGATTGACGCCATCCGCTCTGGGGCCAAGGACTTTATCGTCAAGCCCTTCAAGCCCGAGCGCGTGCTGAAGACCGTCACCTCCATCGTAGGCGAGCCCTGATGGAATACTGGTCCCAGGTCCTCTCTGTGCTCAGCCTGCTGGCCATTATCCTGCTGGTGCTGGCAGGCGCCTGGGTCTTCACCCGCTGGGCGGGACAGAATCTGGGGGGCGGATTTCTCGCCGCAGGCCGCGGCGGCCGCCTCCAGGTGCTGGACCGGGCCGCAGTGGGCCGGGACCAGAGCGTGCTGGTGGTCAAGGCCGGCCAGCGATACCTGCTGCTGGGCAGCACGCCTGCGGGGCTCACCCTGCTGGCTGAGCTGACCCGGGAGGAGGGGGAGTGCTGGGAAGCGCCCGCACCGCCGGATGGGCCGGAGCAGAGACGGCCCGCCGACTTCCGCGCCCTGATGCAGCGGCTGAGAGAGAAGAAATAATCCGAAGTGCCGGTGAAGAATCGAGGTGAGGAAGGATGCCGACCGACGCGCTGATCAATGTAAATGGGGAAAGTGTGCAGACACTGGAAATTCTGTTTCTGACCACCGTCCTGATGCTCCTGCCCTCGCTGATCATCATGATGACCTCCTTCACCCGGTATGTGGTGGTCTTCTCCTTCCTGCGCAACGCCATGGGCACCCAGCAGACCCCGCCCAACATGGTGCTGGTGGGCATGGCCCTGATTCTGACCCTCTTTACCATGAGCCCCACCCTGTCCGCCGTCAACGAGGAGGCCTTCGCCCCCTATCAGGCGGAGGAGATCAGCCAGCAGGAATTTTTCCAGCGGGCTCAGGTGCCATTTAAACGGTTTATGGCCAGCTGGACGGAGCCGCAGAGCCTGGAGCTGTACTGCGGGATGGCTGGGGAGCCCCTTCCGGCAACGGAGGAGGAGGCTGTGGAGCTGCCGCTTATGGTGATTATCCCCGCCTTTGTCACCAGCGAGCTGAAACACGCATTTACCCTGGGCTTCCTGCTGTATATCCCCTTTATGCTTATCGACATGGTGGTGGCCTCCACCCTCATGTCCATGGGTATGGTCATGCTCCCGCCCTCTATGATCTCCACCCCCTTTAAGCTGCTGCTGTTTATCCTGCTGGACGGGTGGCAGCTGCTGTTCAAGACGCTGGTGCAGGGCTTCGGCCTTGGGTAAGGAGGGGACATGGACACAAGCTTAGTTACCCAAATCCTGCGGGAGGGCATCTGGGTCGCCATCAAGCTGGGCGGCCCCATGCTGGTGCTGAGTATGGTGGTGGGCGTGCTCATCGCCATCTTCCAGGCCGTTACCCAGATTCACGAGCAGACCCTGGGCTTTATCCTCAAGCTGATTGTGGTGATTCTGGTCCTCCTCGTAGGGGGAGGCTGGATGATGGAGACCCTTCTGGACTATACCCATCGGATTTTTGAGCTGATGGGTACGCGCTAGGGGGCCCCTATGGACTGGAATTCCCTCACCCTCTTTCTGATGATCACCGGCCGCATGACCGGCTTCGTGGTGTTCAACCCCCTGCTGGGGCGGCGGGGCGTGCCCAATCTGATTAAGGCGGGCTTTGTGCTGCTGCTGTCCCTGTGCGTCTTTTCCATGACGGCCCAGCAGCTCCAGATGCCGGCCACCCTGCTGGGACTGGCCTTCACCTTCCTGATGGAGGTGTTCCTGGGCTATGTGCTGGGGCTGATTGTCAACCTGTTCTTCTATATCCCCCTGATGGCGGGCTCCGTGATTGACATGCAGATGGGCCTGTCCATGGCCTCCACCTATGACCCGGCCTCGGGCATCCAGGTAACGGCCACCTCCACCGCCCTCAATGTGCTGATGTCCCTGCTGTTCTTTGTGGCCAACGGCCACCACACATTGATCCGCATTTTTGCCACCTCCAACCTGGCGGTCCCCTTCGGACAGGTGGCGCTGGGGGACGGCTTCTATGGAGCCATGATCCAGATTTTTATTGACTGCACCCTTCTGGGCGTGAAGCTGTGCATGCCGGTGCTGGCGGCGGAGCTGATGGGCCAGGTGGGCATGGGCATCCTGATGAAGGTCATCCCTCAGATTAACGTGTTCGCCATCAACATCGAGCTGAAGGTGATTGTGGGTCTGGTGATGGTGATGCTTCTGATGAACCCCTTCAGCGACTTCCTGCTGAACGCCGAGGCCGAGATGCTTCTCACCCTCCAGCGGATTCTGCCCCTCATGTCAGGTTGACGGCACACCCACAATTCGGCTGACAAAGGGGGGATCACTCCGTGGCCGGCGACTCCAAAACCGAAAAGGCAACACCAAAAAAGCGGCGAGACGAACGAAAAAAAGGTAACGTCCTCATGAGCAAGGACGCCGTCGCCGTCGCCACCCTCATCGGCAGTCTGTTCATGATTCAGATGATGGGCGGCGTGATTCTGCAACAGGTCAAGGACCTGCTGCACCTGTGCTTCTACTACATGGCCAACGGCTCCCCGGGGATGCTCTCCGGCCTGATTGGAGAGCTGTTTAAAACGGCGGCCCTGTCCTTTGTGGTCATGGCCGGCCCCTTCCTGGCGGTAACGGCCCTGCTGGCCGTCGGCGTCACCTTCTTTCAGACCAAGATGCTGGTGGCCGGCGAGTCCATCAAGCCGAAATTCAACCGGATCAGCCCACTTCAGGGCTTCAAACGGCTGTTTTCCCTGCGTAGCATCATCGAGGCTGTGAAGGGCATTCTGAAAATCACCATTCTGCTCTTTCTGATCTACAACTACTTCAGCAATGTGGCGATCAGCTTCAGCCGGTTTTTAAACATGAGCCTGTGGCAGTCCTGTTCCATCCTCTTTCAGGACATCGTCACGCTGGTCCTTCAAATCGCGGTGGCCTTCACCGCCCTGGCCTTCTTCGACTATCTCTATCAGTGGTGGGACTACGAGCGCCAGCTGAAAATGTCGAAGCAGGAGATTAAAGAGGAGTATAAGCAGACCGAGGGCGACCCCCAGGTCAAAGGCAAGATCAAGCAGATCCAGCGCCAGCGGGCCCAGCAGCGCATGATGCAGCAGGTGCCCGGGGCCGACGTGGTCATCCGTAACCCCACCCACTTCGCCGTTGCCCTGCGCTACCATGAGCAGGAGGACAACGCGCCAGTGGTGGTGGCCAAGGGCGTTGATGAGCTGGCTCTGCGCATTGTGAAGGTGGCCGAGGAGAGCGGCGTATCCGTGGTGGAGAACGTCCCCCTGGCCCGGGCGCTCTACGCCTCCACAAAGCTGGATCGGGAGATCCCGCCCGACCTCTACGGTCCGGTGGCTGAGGTGCTGGTATACGTCCTCAAGCTGGACCAGGAGGTCCGATAGGTTCGAGAATAAGGCCCTTCGGGGCGTTTTGATAGTGTTTCAGGAAAGGATGACACCATGCGGCGTATTTTTCAAAACAGCATAGCGCTTATGGTAGTGGTCATCGTCATGTTCCTGATTATTCCCGTGCATGAGAGCTTGCTTGATATCCTGATTATTATTAACATCTCTCTGTCCATCGTGATTTTGATGGTGACAATGACCATTTCCGAGGCGCTGGAATTTTCCATCTTCCCATCCCTGCTGCTGATTACCACCCTGTTCCGGCTGGGCCTGAACGTATCCACCACCCGGTCCATCCTGAGCTACGACGGCAGCGGCGAGGTGGGCACGGCGGTGATCCGCACCTTTGGCCAGCTTATTACCCAGGGAAACATCGTGCTGGGCATCATCATCTTCTTTATCATCGTGCTGGTGCAGTTTATCGTCATCACCAAGGGCGCCGAGCGCGTGGCCGAGGTGGCCGCCCGCTTCACCCTGGACGCCATGCCCGGCAAGCAGATGGCCATTGATGCCGACCTGTCCTCCGGCCTGATTAACGAGCAGCAGGCCCGGGAGCGCCGGGGCAAAATCCAGCGGGAGGCCGATTTCTACGGCGCTATGGACGGCGCCACCAAGATTGTCAAGGGCGACGCCACCATGTCCCTGATTATCACCGCCATCAACCTCATCGGCGGCATCATCATCGGCTCCATGAACGGCGTGGGCGACCTGGGCACCGTGGCCCAGACCTACTCCATCGCCACCATCGGCGATGGTCTGGTCTCCCAGCTGCCCTCCATTATGATCTCCACCGCCACCGGCATGATCGTCACCCGGTCGGTGTCCGACGGCAGCCTGAACAGCGACGTGATCCAGCAGTTTGCCCGGCAGCCCCGGGCCATCCTCACCGCAGGCGCGGTGCTGGTCATCCTGGGACTGATCCCTGGCACCCCCACCCTCCCTCTGCTGGTGGTGGGCGTGGCGCTGGCTGTGCTGGGCTACCTGATGAGCGGGCGTATGGAGCGCAAGGAGGCCGCCGAGCTGGTCCAGCCGGAGGCCCCGGCCGAGGCCGACATGACCATGGCCCCCAGCGAGACCGACTACTACAAGGACATCAACAACGTCTATGGGCTGCTCACCGTGGACCCCATCGAGATGGAGTTCGGCTACAGCCTGATTCCCCTGGTGGACGAGAACAGCGGCGGCAAGCTGATCAGCCGTATCGTAATCTTCCGCCGCCAGTATGCCCAGGAAATGGGCTTTGTGATTCCCTCCATCCGCCTCCACGACTCCTCCGCGCTGGGTACCAACCAGTATGTGGTGAAGATCAAGGGGGAGGAGGTGGCCCGGGGCGAGATTCTGGTGGACTACTACCTGGCCCTGGAGCCCGTCAGCCCCGCCGGCGAGATCGACGGCATCGAGACCATCGAGCCCGCCTACGGCATCCCTTCCCGCTGGATTCTGCCCGAGAACAAGGAGATGGCCGAGATTTACGGCTATACCGTCATCGACCCCCTGTCCGTTATGCAGACCCACCTGAGCGAGGTGGTCCGGCGCCATGCCTATGAGCTTCTGGGCCGGGCGGAGGTGATGCAGCTGGTGGAGAACCTGAAAAAGACCGCCCCCGAGCTGGTGGAGGAGGCCATCCCCAATGTGCTGTCCTACGCCAACCTGGAGCGCATCCTCCGGGGTCTGCTGAAGGAGGGGGTCCCCGTCCGGGACCTGGCCACCATTCTGGAGACCGCCGTGGACTCCCTGGTTACCACCAAGGATATGGATATGGTGTGCGAGAATATCCGCGTGGCCCTCAGCCGCACCATCACCCGCCGCTTCTGTGAGCATGGCCAGCTTCGGGTGGTCACGCTGGACGCCGAGGTGGAGAAGCGGGTTATCAGCTCGCTGAGCAAGAACGAGCAGGGTATCTACCTGGCCATGGGCCCCGATCTGATGCAGTCCATCGTCACCCAGCTGGCCGACTACCTGAAAAAATTCAGCGACCTGTCTCAGACCCCCATCGTCCTTACCAGCCAGGTTATCCGGGTCTATCTCAGCCGGATGCTGTCCCAGTTCTATCCTGGGGTCTATGTGCTCTCCTTTAACGAGATCACCAGCGACGTGCAGATACAGTCCCTGGGGAACATCACACTGGATACCGCCCAGACCCGGCCGGAACGAAAGGCGGCCGCGGTATGACCGGGGAAAAGCTGACCTGGAGCCAGGAGGAGCTGGACGCCCTTACCACCGAGGAGCTGTTTCAGGCCTACAAGCGCACCGGGAGCGAGGAGCTGAAGTGGCCCCTGGTAATGCGCTACATGGGGCTGGTCAAGACCATTGCCCTCCAGGTGCGGGGTGTTTACAGCAGTTTTGCCCAGGTGGACGATATTGTCAACGAGGGCCTGCTCACCCTGGCCGGCGCGGTGGACAAATTTGACCCGGACAAGGGCATCAAATTCGAGACCTACGTGTCCAAGCGCATCCGGGGGGCGGTGATCGACCTGGCCCGGCGGCAGGACTGGGTGCCCCGCAGCGTGCGGCGCAAGGCCCGGGACATCGACCAGGCCAGCAGTGAGCTGTTTGCCGAGCTGGGGCGCTACCCCACCGACCGGGAGATGGCCGACCGCCTGGGCGTGACCCAGGACCAGTACCAGGAGGACCTGGCCAACTCCTCCATGTGTAACGTCCTGTCCTTGGACGCCCTCTTTGAGGACCGGGAGCAGAACGGCGGCGCGGAGGTGCCGGACAACGGCGCGGACAGCCGCCCGGAGGACTCCATGCTCCGCCAGGAGCTGCTGGAGACCCTGACCAAGGCCATTGAGTCCCTGCGGGAGAACGAACAGACCGTAATCTCCCTCTACTACCACAAAAACCTCAGCATGAAGGAGATTGCCCAGGTAATGGAGGTCAGCGAGCCCCGCATCTCCCAGCTCCACTCCCGGGCCATCCAGAAGCTGAAGCTGTATATGAACCAGTATATGACCGGCGCCAAATGAGAGCCGGGAACGAGAGGAGTCTTGCGCTATGATGAAGGGATTTTATAATCTGACCTCCGGGATGGCCTCCCAGCAGAACCGGCTGAACGTGGTGGCCAACAACATGACCAACATCTCCACCGCCGGATATAAGGCCGAGCACTACACCGACCGCACCTTTGACGAGGTGATGGTGTCCCGTATCGGCAATATTGACAAGTCCCATTACCAGACCATGGAGACCTATCAGAGCCATATCCTGGCCCCGGATCATCTGTACACCGATTTTATCCAGGGCTCACTGGAGGAGACCAATCTGCCCCTGGACTTCGCCATTCAGGGGGAGGGTTTCTTCGCCATCCAGACGGTGGACGGGGTGGCCTACACCCGGGCGGGCTCCTTCACCCTGGACAACGAGGGCTACCTGTGCCTGTCGGAGTTGGGCCGGGTGCTGGACCGGGAGGGCAACCCCATCCAGCTGCCCACCGACAAGCTGGATGTGGACGCCCAGGGCAACCTGTCTACCCAGGGCGGGGAGTATCTGGCTACGCTGGGCGTGTTCATGTTCCCGGACAATGGCGAGCTGGAGCGCACTCCCTACGGCCTCTTTACCGGCGAGGGGGCGCAGCTCAACGATCAGGTCGTTATCCATCACAAGTGGGTGGAGCGGTCCAACGTGAATATGATTAAGGAAATGGTCAACATGATGACCACCCAGCGGGCCCTCCAGAGCGCGGCCCAGCTGAGCAAAATCTACGATCAGGTAATCAATCGGGCCGTGAACGACATCGGCCGTCTGCAATAATCGTTTCCAGGGAAAGAAAGGCGTGAGCAAGCTATGAATATGTCCTTCTACACCGGCGCTGTGGGCGCCTTCCAGCAGCAACAGCGCATGAACGTCCAGGCCAACAACATCGCCAATGTAAACAACTACGGCTACAAGGCGGAGCGGGCCACCTTCCACCACCTGATGTATGGCAACGTGGTGGGTATTGACAACGAGGACCTGCCCCGGGGCACCGGCACCAAAATGGTGAAGGCCAGCGTGGACTACACCACCAACGGCTACCAGGAGACGGGCCGCACCTTCGACTTTGCCATTGTGGGCGACGGCTTCTTTGCCCTGTATGACCCGAACACGGAGGATATCTCCTTCAGCCGGGACGGCGCCTTTATGATGGCCCGCTATACGGTCCCCCCTGACGAGGACGCCGAGCCGGAGATCGACCCCATCACCGGCGAGGAGATTGAGCCCCAGCCCACTGAGGAGTGGCGGCTGTCGGACAACGAGGGCCGCTGCGTGCTGGACCGCATGGGCAACTTCATTGTAATCGACCCCCAGGACCGGAAGGCGGACCTGGACATCGGCGTGTTTGACTACCGCATCTACGATGGTATGCTCCATGCCGACAGCGGCCGCTTCTCCCCCATCGAGAAAAACGGCGATCTGTACCTGGGCACCGGCGAGGTGAAGCGGGGCTATCTGGAGCTGTCCAACGTGGACCTGGCCCAGGAGCTGACCAAGGTGATTGAGTCCCAGCGGGCATACAGCTACGCGCTGCGGATGGTTCAGACATCGGACGAGATCGAGCAGACCATCAACGGCCTGCCCAACTAATAGAAAGAAGGTAAGCTGGGGTATGATAAAAAACTTTGAACAGTTGACATCACTGGAGATTGATACCCTGCGGGAGATCGGCAGCATCGGAACGGGCAACGCCGCCACGGCGCTGTCTCAGATGCTGGGCAAAGAGGTGCGCATCACCATGCCCGAGGTGCGCATCATGGGCTACAACGAGGCCATTGAGTGGATCGGCGGGCCGGAGGCGGTTACCGCCGGCGTGCTGGTGAAGATGAGCGGCGACGTGGGCGGCATCATGCTGTCGGTGCAGAAGCTGGAGCTGATCAACTTCATTCTGGAGACCATGCTGGACCAGGGCATCCGGGGCTATGAGGAGCTTCAGGAGCTTCAGCAGTCCGCCCTGATCGAGGTGGGCAACATTATGATCTCCGCCTTTGTCACCGCCCTGTCCGGCCTGGCGGGCATCAACATCAATCTGACCGTCCCCGCCTTCGCGGTGGACATGCAGGGCGCCATTTTAACGGTGCCCATGGCCGAGTACGGCGGCATGTCTGACTACCTGATGACCATTGGGGGGAACTTCGTATGCAACGGGCAGGAAATCCCCAGCCACCTGCTGCTGTCCCCCGACCTCCGGTCTCTGGATTTCCTGCTGAGAAAGCTGGGCGTTAGCGATGGCTGAGCAAAAACTGACGGTAGGAATCGCCGATATGAAGATGCTCCAGGGGGAGGGCATTCTGGTGACTTATGCGTTGGGCTCCTGCATCGGTCTGTGCTTTCATGACCCGAGGCTGCGGCTGGGCGCGCTGCTCCACATCATGCTGCCGCTGAACATGGAAGCCGGACGGACCCATCCGCTGAAGTATGCCGATACCGGCATCAAGGAGACGCTGAAGGCCATGGAGGCCAAGGGGGCCTCCCGCAGCCGCATGACGGTGAAGATTGCCGGCGGGGCGAAGATGTTTGAAATTGCCGGAGGCAGCGGCCTGGGCAATATCGGCCAGCGCAATATCGAAAGCGTCCACGCCATCCTGAAGCGGGAGAACATCCGCCTGCTGGCGGAGGACGTGGGAGGAAAGGTGGCCAGGACCTTGCTCTTTGACGTGGGCAGCGGCCAGGGCTGCATCCGGTCCTACGGACAGAAGGACATTATTTTCTAAACACAGCCAACGCGCCGGGCGGCGCCATCTGAAATAGAGTGAGGAGTGTCAAACATGGCGGAGGTACATAACAGCGGTATCCTTTTGGAGTCCGGCACCAACGAGATAGAGATTATGGAGTTCACCATCGACGGGAGCCTGTACGGCATCAACGTGGCCAAGGTGCGGGAGATTATTATGTCCGCGCCGGTGAAGGTGATGCCCCATGCCCACCCGGCGGTGGAGGGCATTTTCAAGCCCCGGGATGTGGTTATCACGGTGGTGGACCTGCCCAAATACCTGGGTGTGGACAAGGAGAAGGCCGAGAAGGACCTGTTTATCATCACCAACTTCAATAAGATGTACATTGCCTTCCGGGTACACACCGTGGTGGGCATCAGCCGCATCTCCTGGACGGACATCCACAAGCCGGACAAGACGGTGTCCGGCGGTTCCGAGGGGGTGGCCACCGGCATCGCCCAGTGCGGCCCCGACTTGGTGACCATTCTGGACTTCGAGCGGATTGTGGCCGAAATCGCCCCCGAGACCACCATTCAGATGGACGAGATCGAGCAGATGGGCCCCCGAGCCCGGAGCGATGAACCCATCTGGATTGCGGAGGACTCCATCCTCCTGTCCAAAATGATCGAGGAATGTCTGCGCAAGGCGGGCTATGTCAACCTGCGCATGTTCCCCAACGGCCGGGAGATGTGGGAGGCGCTGAACGCTCTGCCCCAGTCGCGTAAGCTCTTTGAGCAGGTGGCGCTGATTATCACCGATATCGAGATGCCCCAGATGGACGGCCACCGCCTGACCAAGCTGGTGAAAAGCAGTCCCCGGTTCCAGCCGATTCCCCTTATCATTTTCTCCTCCCTGATCAGCGAGGAGATGCGCATCAAGGGCCGCCAGCTGGGGGCCGACGAGCAAATGAGCAAGCCGGAAATCGGCCACCTGGTGGACGTGATGGACCAGCTTCTGCACAACGCAAAGGATTAAGAAAAAACCCGCCTTCCGGCGGGTTTTCTTTGTGCTCAGCGGTGGTGATGGGGGTGGTCCATGACTACCTTGCAGGCTCTGGTGAGCTGGGCGAATACGGTGGAGTTGAAACGGCCCTCGTAGACGGTAAGCATGGGGATGCGGTCCAGCCTGGACAGCACCACGTACTTGGGCACCAGATTGGTGAGGGTGAGGGCCTTTACATCGGCCTCACACTGCTTGCAGGTGCACAGGCCGAATTTTTTGATATACGCGGGGGCCTTCTCCTCTACCAGCACCTGCATAATGTTGATATAGGAGATGTCCTCGTCCTCCGCCGGCGCGGGAGGAGGGGGCGTGGGCTTAGATGCGGCAGGGGCCGGCTTTGGTTCAGGTGCAGGGGCCGGGTCAGGCGCGGGCGCGGGCTCCTGAGCAGGGGCGTTAGCGGCGGCTAGCATCTTTTCAATGTCCTCCTGAGACATCTTGCCGCCGGAGGGCGGAGCGGGAGCCGGTTCGGGCGCGGGCTCCTGAGCGGGAGCGTTGGCGGCGGCCAGCATCTTTTCAATATCCTCTTGGGACATCTTACCGCCGGAGGGCGGGGCGGGAGCCGGTTCAGGTGCGGGCGCGGGCTCCTGGGCAGGGGCGTTAGCGGCGGCCAGCATCTTCTCAATATCCTCCTGGGACATCTTACCGCCGGAGGGCGGGGCGGGAGCCGATTCAGGTGCGGGCGCAGGCTCCTGAGCGGGGGTGTTGGCAGCGGCCAGCATCTTTTCAATGTCCTCCTGGGACATTTTGCCGCCGGAGGGCGGTGCGGGAGCCGGTTCAGGCGCGGGCGCAGGCTCTTGAGCGGGAGCGTTGGCAGCGGCGAGCATCTTTTCAATGTCCTCCTGAGACATCTTGCCGCTGGAGGGCGCAGCGGGAGCCGGTTCAGGCGCGGGCGCAGGCTCCTGAGCGGGAGCGTTAGCAGCGGCCAGCATCTTCTCGATCTCCTCCTGACTCATCTTGCCGCCGGAGGGCGCGGGGGTCTGGGGCGTCTGTTCTGCAACGGGTTGTTCAACTGCCATTGGAGGCACCTCCTCAAGGATAGGCTGAGAAGAAGGGGCAGGTTCGGCAGAGTCGGCCAGCTCCTCCTCCAGAGCCTGCTGGATCTGCTGGGACAGATTGTCGTCGTTTGCCTGGGCTACCTCCAGAATGGGGGGCAGGAGGGGCCGGGAGGGTGCGGCGACGGTCTCGGTGCCCTCCGCGGCGGGCTCGCCGGCGGCGGGAGCCCCCTCCTTGGGCGTGCCCGGGGCGGTGAGCAGGTTCAGTACATGGGCAGTCTTGCTACCCTTGGCATTTTTCTTACTTGCGGCCATGAATGTGGCTCCTTTCCGTAGAATCAGGAGTTAGGGAGATTGGGCTCATACATCCGGGCGATCTCGTTGATCAGAAGCCGGAAGTCCCGGGCCACCTTGGAGTCCGGGGCGTAGGAGAGCACGCTCTCGCCGTAGGCGGGGGCCTCGGCCACCGCCACACCGGAGCGGATGCGGGAGTGGAACACCCTGGTGTCCAGCTGCTGGGCAATCTGCTCCGCCATGTCCAGCACCTCCCGGTTGAGGGTGAAACGCTGGTTGAACTTGTTCAGCACGATGCCCAGCACCCGCAGGCGGGAGTTGTAGCACCGGCGGACGGTGTCGATTGTCTCCCGGATCTGAGAGACGCCCAGCAGGCTGAGAATTTCCGGGGCCATGGGAATCACCAGGCCGTCGGCGGCCACGTAGGCGTTTACGGTGAGGACGTTGAGGGCGGGGGGGGTGTCGATGATGATATAGTCGTAGTCCTCCTCCACCTCAGCCAGACAGTTTTTCAGCAGAAATTCCCGCCCGGGCCGGTTAAATTCCAGCTCGGCGGCGGACAGCAGGATGTTGGACGGCAGAATGTCCCCGCAGTCGGAGTGCATAATCACCTCCCGAATGGGAACGGAGCCCTTCAGTGCGTCGTAAATGGTGGCGCAGTGTTCGATGTCCAGACCCAGGCAGAAGCCCAGACTGCCCTGGGGGTCCAGGTCGACGCCCAGCACCCGGGCGCCCCGGCTGCGAAGGCCGTCCATGAGGGCGCTGGATGTGGTGGTTTTACCCACGCCGCCCTTCTGGTTGGTAATAGTGATGATAGCGGACAAGCGATCTCCTCCAGTAAAATCTTTCTCTGAGAGCTATTAACTTAATCATACTACATGCCGATAAAAAAGTACAGAGTATTTTTGCGTTCAATTTTAAAATAACCGTTGGAACACAGATACAAGACGGAAGGAGCGATTACTATGGCGTCAATCAGTGGAGCTTCAAGGAGCAACACAACCAGCAGCCTGTACAACAGCGCAAATGTCATCAGCGGTCTGGCCAGCGGACTGGACACCGAGGGCATGATCGAAAATCTGGTCAAGGGTTATCAGGCCAAGATCAACACCCTGAATCAGAAGGTGACCAAAACCGAGTGGAAGCAGGATGCTTACCGCAGCATCATCCAGAAAATGGTGGGTTTCAGCAGTAAATACACCTCTTACACCTCCAGCACCAACCTGATGTCGGCCAGCTTTTTTAACAGCGCCGTCAAGGTGGCCGCCCAAGGCCTGTACGCCGACAAGGTGACGGCCAGCGGCAAGACCAGCAGCGATATTGTCCTCAACTCGGTAAAGCAGCTGGCCACCGCCGCCCAGTACCGCACCGGGAGCAACTTGAAGGCGGGGGACGGCAGGAGCATCGAGGCCGAGGCCGGCGTGGACCTGAAGGGCAAGACCACCCTGGGCTCCCTCAGCGGCAGCCTCACCCTGACCTACGGCAGCAACAACATCACCCTGAGCTTCGACGAGGTGGCCGACAAGGAGGCCCTGGAGGAGATCAAGTCCAAGTATAAGGCGGACAACAACCGGAACATGTCTGAGACCGAGGCCCTGGCCGCCCTTATCAACCAGAAGCTGGAGGGCCAGAAGATCAGCTTCAGCGGGGGCACCTCGGCCGACGCCAAGGACCGCATCGAGGTGCGGGCCGACGGCAACACCATCACCTTTGCCGACAAGTCCAGCGCGGGCAACTCGGTCTACCTCTCCGGCGCCAGCGGCAATGTGGAAGACGCCTTGGGCCTGGACCTGGAGAACGCCAAGGAGGATAAGCCCGCCGCCATCAAGCTGAATTACGACTTTTCCACCACCAAAGAGGTGAACAACGCCGTCTATCTGTCGGAGAAGACCATGAACCTGAGCTTGGACGGCTCCACCAGACAGATCAAGCTGCCCAAGATCACCGGCAGCGAGAGCGCCGGCTATAAAATTGTGGACAACGACGGCAAGGCTCTGGACTACACCGCCGAGAACTACACCAAGGTGCTCAACGACAGCCTGAACAAGGCCTTTAAGGGCAAGGTGACGGTGGAGAACAAGGGCACGGATGGCGAGCTGAAGCTGCGCTTCAACGTGCAGGAGGGCTCCGACCTGATTATCAACACCGACGTGGGCGAGACCCTGGGCATCGGCCGGTCGGCCACCAGCTATATGAACACCAGCAAGACCCTGGAGGACCTGCTGGGCAAGGATAAGCTGGATGGCCTGACCCCCGCCAAGGACAAGAACGGCAAGGAGCTGCTGGACGACAAGGGCAACAAGCTTTACGAGTTCAAGATCAACGACGTGGTGATTGGCAATTACTCCAAGGACACCAAGCTGTCTGATATCATGAGCGACATCAACGGCAACAAGGAAGCCGGCGTAAAGGTGAGCTACTCCCAGACCACCAAGAACTTCACCTTTACCGCCAAGGAGACCGGAGCCGACAGCGAGATCAAGATCAACGGCGGCCTGGCCGAGGCTATGTTCGGCTCTACGGAAATCCCGGATAATAGCGGCGGCAGCTTTGCTGAGTCCTATGGCGTCAAGTGGCTGGAGGATGGCGAAAGCGCAAAGTTCACATTTGAGATACCCGGAGACGGCAAACATAAGTTCAATATCACAAAGGAGACCTCCATCGAGGATATTGTCAATGAACTGAACGAATCTCTCATTGGTAAAACTAATTCCTTCTCCTATAACAAGTTCACGGGTCAGATCGAGGCAAAGGACAGGAAAAGCGGCGAGAAGGTTGAACTTAAGATAACGGATATGTACGATGACGAGGTGTCGTTCGACGAGAGCAAAGCTCCTGCGATTAACTACACCCCCGGCCAGGACGCCGAGTTTACCGTCACCGTAAACGGCGAGACCATCAACATGAAGCGGGCCTCCAACAGCGTGAACATCGACGGCCTGACCATCAACATGCACGACACCTTCGACGGCTCTGTGGACAAGGAGGGCAAGCCCTCGGTGGACAGCGCCGGCAAGCCCACCAACTCAGTCACCTTCAAGACCAGCACCGACTCCGACAAGATCGTGGAGGCCATCAAGACCATGATCGAGGACTACAACACCATGATGACGGAGATCAAGGCGGCCTACTCCACCATGCCCTACCAGAAGTCCAACGGCTCCTTTGCCAACTACGAGCCCCTCACCGAGGACGATCGGGCCGGCATGTCAGAGAGCGCCATCGAGCGGTATGAGGAGAAGGCCAAGCAGGGCATCCTGTTCGGCGACCGGACCCTGTCCACCCTGTATGACAAGATGCGGAATGTCTTCTCCCCCGCCGGGGAGGACGGCGCCTTCCTCCGGGCCATGGGCATCAGCACCAGCTTCTCCATCAGCGACGGCACCCAGGCCGTCACTCTGGACGAGGATAAGCTGCGGGCCATGCTGGACAGCGATCCCGACCGGGTGGCCGAGGTCTTTACCAAGACCAGCGGCACCGGCGGCGTGATGCAGAACCTGAAGACCCAGCTGGACAACTACGCCAAGACCACCGGCGAGCCCAAGGGCATCCTCATTCAGCAGGCAGGCAGCCCTCTGAGCTCCCTGTCCCTGATGAACAACAGCTGGCAGAAGCAGATCGACAACTACAACACCCAGATCGAGAAGTGGCAGGATAAGCTGTCCAGCCAGGTGGACCGCTACACCCAGCAGTTCAGCCGCCTGGAGCAGCTGATTAACCAGATGAACTCCCAGAGCTCCACGCTGGCGGGTCTGATGGGCGGCGGCTAATACCGCCAGAAAGGACGATCCTACATGGACGCAAGAGGCTATCAGCAATATAAACAGCAGTCTATCAACTCCATGACCCCCGGGGAGCTGCTGCTGCTGCTCTACGACGAACTGGTCAAGCGCAGCACCTTGGCCTCCATTGCCCTGGATAAGCAGGACTGGCCCACCTTCGAGGCTGCGCTGGAGCGGTGCACCGACATCGTCAACTACCTGGACGAGACCCTGGACCACCAGTACCCCATCAGTCAGGACCTGGCCCGGATGTATGACTACTTCACCTACGAGCTGGGCCGGATCAAGCTGGGCCGGAACAAGAAGGAGCTGGACCGCCTGCGCCCCATGCTGGTTGACATGCGGGACGCCTTCCGCGCCGCGGAGAAAAACAGCGGCTCGCCCCGGGAGAAGCAGGCATGACAAAAAGCGACTGGATGGACCTGACGGTGCTGGAGCGGAAGAAGTACAACTGCCTGTCTGAGGTGCTGGGCTTGAGCCAGCAGCTGGGCGAGGCCATGGACCGCAACGACGATGTGTCCGTGCGGATGCTGGTGGCCATGCGGCAGGACCCGCTGCTCCAGCTCCAGGAGCTGAAACGGGCGGTGGATACCAAGCGGGAGAGCCTGTCCCAGGAGGATCGGGACCGGCTGTCCGCCCTGAACCAGGGGGCGCCCCCCCAGGAGGGGGAGGAAACTGCCTACCAGGGCCAGGCGGGCAGCGTCCGCCGCCTGCTGGAGCGGGTGCTGGAGCTGGATGAGCGGCTGAACCGCCGTCTGGCCGGTGGAAACTCCTTCTACGCACAAAAAAAATAAAGGTTATCCCCCCTGCGGCGCAGGGGGGATAGCTTATGAAAAGATATTGGGGGAGATGGCCCAAAGGGGGCCGCCGTCGCTGCGGCCGTGAGACAGCTCCTCCAGAATCAGGTCCAGGTCCCAAAGGGTCAGGCTGCGTTCCGGGCTGGCCGGGTCGGCCACCAGGATGCTGCCGTCCAAAGTGGTTCCCCGCAGGATGATGAAGTGGCCGCCATTGGTAAAGTGGCCCGGGCCCACCAGGGCCACCAGAAGCTGGCCGGTGGACAGATAGTGGAGGATGGTGTCCCGGTCGGTCTCCTCCGGGGGCAGCGGGGTGCAGGTCAGGCCGAAGTCGGCCGCCGCGCCGGGGACGATAGCCCAGTAGGAGCCCTGCTTCTTGGCCCAGTAACCCTGGTCCACACAGTGCTGGGCCATCTGAGCCGGGTCCATCCGGGTGTCGGTGAGGGTGGACACCACCATGGCCATCACCGCCGGTCCGCAGCCGTAGCGGCCGATGGTGTCAGAGCCGTAGGGCTCCTCCGCCCAGGCCTCGTCAGTCTGATTATAGTAGGTCAGGTCCCGGCTGCCGCCGGTGAGATACTTCATGCCGTCCTGCTTCAGCAGGGAGGTGACCGAGAGAGAGGCCTGGGACCGGGGGGGCGGCGCGACGGTCCCGTCGTCCACCAGCTGGACCTCCTCCTGGGGCTCCTCGGGCTGGGGCGGCTCCCAGGTCAGCAGCTCATCCAGCCGCCGGAGCCCCGCCTGAACCTGGGAGACCCCCTGGGCCACCGCCTCGTCGGTGCGCCGGCGCAGGTTGTCCCAGACCTGCTCCCCCACCTCGCCCGTCCGCCGGACTACGGCCCGGACAGGTGCGGTGATGGCGGCGTAGGTTTCGGGGGCCTGATAATAGCAGACCAGCAGTTCCACTGCCCCGATGCAGACAGCCGCCAGCAGCAGGGTGGGGAGAATATAGCGTTTCCATGTTCCAGGTCTCTCAAAATTTTTCACGGCTGCCCCCTAAAAATTGAAAATAGCTCTTTTCAACAGCTTCAAAAAAGATTATACTACAAGAAGCGATTTTTTTGAACTATAAATTTATGGCGGGCCGTCACTTTGAACAAGGAGCCGTATGAGAAATGCCAGAAGTACGCATGGAGAAAGTCTCAAAAATCTATAAAACCGAAGATAAACGCAAGCAATACGCGGTGCGTGATCTGGAATTTGCCGTACAGCAGGGGGAATTTGTCTTCCTGATCGGCAGCAGCGGGGCGGGAAAGAGCACCATGCTGAAGCTGATCGGAGGGGAGATATCCCCCGACGAGGGCGCCGTGTATGTGGACAACGCCAACATTTCCCGGTTTTTTGGCCCCTGGAAGGTGCGGCTGACCCGCACCTTTGGGGTGGTCAGCCAGCAGAGCCTGCTGATCCGCAAGCGCACCATTATGGAAAACCTGATGGTGGCCGCCCGGGCCGGCGGGATGCAGCGCAAGAGCCGGGCGGCGGCGGAGAAGGCCCTGGGGCTGGTGGGCCTGCCCAGGGTGGGGGATTGCTTCCCCGCCCAGCTGTCCATCGGAGAGGCGCGGCGGGTGGAGCTGGCCCGGGCGCTCATCAGCAGCCCCCCCGTGCTGCTGCTGGATGAGCTCACTGCCAACCTGGATGACGATACCATCTGGGACATCATGCACCTGCTCAACGAACTGAACAGCCGGGGCACCACCATCATCATGGCCACCCACGCCAGTCAGTATGTGAACATCATGCGCCGCAGGGTGGTAACGCTGGTGGACGGCAAGCTGGCCGGCGACGTGCAGCACGGAAAGTATGGTGATATCGTTTAGGAAAGGAAAACGCAGCCTTTTTGCCGGTTATTTCCCAAAAGATGGAGAAAAAGGAAAATAACCAAAAATCTCGACTTTTTCTTGCGTCCCAAGGGAAAGTGTTGTATAATAGGGTTCGAGATGCCCACGCCGCGCGTGCGCGGGAAGAAAATGGGAGGAATACAGCATGAACTTCAAGAACATGTCCATCAAGAAAAGCCTGATCGTGGGCTTTGGCACAACCATCCTGGTTTCCGTTGCCATCATCATTACCTCGCTGATTATGATGAATTCCCAGAAAAAAGCCTACAGCGACATCCTGGAGCACTATGTAGAGACCAACACGCTGGTGGCCGACTGCCGGATTGACTACAACATCGCCGCCCGCAGCCTGCGGGACGTGGCTCTGTCCGGCAATGTGGACGGACTTACCACCGTTAATTCCAAGCTGACCGAGCTTGAGAGCGTGATGGCGCAGATGCAGGACGCCTATCCCAAGGACCTGAGCAGCCGCAGCCAGCTTGATGCGTTTGTCAATACGCTGAATACCTGGAAGGAAGAGGCCAAGACCATTGCCGAGGTTGTCAAGACCGACCGGAACCGCGCGGCCACGATGATTGTCGATGAGTGTACCCCCGCCCTGAACGCCGCCGCCGATGCTGGCACGGCTTTGGCGGAGTTCCTGAAAGGGGAACAGGACAAGATTATCGCGCAGCAGAACCTGACCTCTAACATCGGCCTGGGCGTTATCATCGGTGTGATGGTGATTGCCACCTTTGTCGTACTTATGATGGCCACCAAAATCATTCGGAGCATTACCGAGCCCAGCACCCAGGTCCGGGGCGCTCTGGTGGGCTTCAGTCAGGGCAATCTGAGCGTGCCCGTCACCTTTACCGGCAAGAATGAGCTGGGCGAGATGTGCGACGCCCTGCGGACCAGCCAGAAGGTGCTGAACAGTGTCATCAAAGACATTTCCGACACCACCGGCCAGATGGCCAAGGGCAACTTCGATGTGGAGCTCACCGCCACCTTCCCCGGCGACCTGGCCCCCATCCAGCAGAGTGTCAACCAGTTCGTGCTGCGCATGAGCGAGACCATCGCCAACATTTCCCAGTCCGCCGACCAGGTCACTGCCGGCGCCGAGCAGGTGTCCAACAGCGCCCAGGCCCTGGCTCAGGGCGCCACCCAGCAGGCCTCCTCTGTTGAGGAGCTGTCCGCCACCATCACCGACATCTCCGAGAACGCCAAGCAGACTTCCGCCGTTGCGGAGCAGGCCGGTGAGCACGTCAATGAGGCCGGCGGCCAGCTGAACATGAGCATGGAGCACGTCAAGCAGCTGAATACCGCTATGGAGAATATCTCCAACTCCTCGCAGGAGATCGGCAAGATTATCGCTACCATTGAGAATATCGCCTTCCAGACCAACATTCTGGCCCTGAACGCCGCCGTGGAGGCCGCCCGCGCCGGTTCCGCCGGTAAGGGCTTCGCCGTGGTGGCCGACGAGGTGCGCAACCTGGCGACCAAGTCCGACGAGGCCGCCAAGGCCACCAAGGACCTGATTGACAGCTCCATCTCCGCCGTCACCGAGGGCACCGAGGCGGTGAGCAAGGTCACTGACGCGCTGTCCCGCACCACCGAGAGCGCCGGCCAGGTGACCACCATGATGGACACCGTGGTCAGCGCCGTGGAGAGCCAGACTCAGGCTATCATGCAGGTCACTGAGGGCATCGACCAGATTTCCGCCGTGGTCCAGACCAACTCCGCCACCAGCGAGGAGTGCGCAGCCGCCAGCGAGGAGCTGTCCTCCCAGGCGAACATCATGCACCAGCTGATGGCCGAGTTCAAGGTGAGCTCCAAGATCAGCGGAGGCTTTGGCTCCTCCAGCTTCGGCACATCCAGCTACAGCGCCCCCTCCCCCAGCTATTCCAGCAGCAGCTCCGGCTGGGACGACAGCGAGGACGAGGGCGGCTACTCCGGCGCCGACTCCAGCCCCTTCTCCAGCATTAAGTATTAAACAGACGCCGCAGCGCGTTTTTAAGGGATATGGCGCCCCGGCAACGGGGCGCCATATTCATAATTCAGACAACCAACGGGAGGTGCAGCCGGATGGTGAAAAAAAAGCCCCAGGACAGCGGCCTGATTTTTGCGCTGGATATCGGCACCCGCAGTATCATCGGTGTGGCGGGCCAGGTGACTGACGAGCGGTTTCAGGTGCTGGCCATCGAGAAGGAGGAGCATGGCAAGCGGGCCATGCTGGATGGCCAGATCGAGGATATTGCCCAGGTGGCCAAGGTGGCCCGCCGGGTGACGGACCGGATGGAGGAGAAGCTGGACTGTGCCCTGGAGCGGGTATGCGTGGCCGCAGCCGGCCGCGCTCTGCGCACCGAGCAGGGCAGCTATACCATGGAATTCCCCGAAACCGTGCGGATCACCAACGACATTATCAGCCGCCTGGAGAGCGGCGCGGTGGCGGCAGCGGAGTCCGCGCTGGGCCAGGGGCAGGAGGGGGAACGGCGGTTCTATCTGGTGGGCTACACCGTAGCCGGCTATCACCTGGACCACTACCCCATGTCCACCCTGCGCAACCACAATGGTCAGCTGCTGGAGGCCACGGTGGTGGCCACCTTCCTCCCCCGGGAGGTGGTGGAGAGCCTCTACGCCGTGATGGAGACCTCCGGCCTGGAGGTGGCCAGCCTGACGCTGGAGCCCATCGCCGCCCTTAACGCGGCCATCCCCGCCGATCTGCGTCTGCTCAACCTGGTGCTGGCCGATATCGGGGCGGGCACCACGGACATTGCGGTGTGCCGGGACGGCACCGTGGTGGGCTACACCATGGCCACCATTGCCGGCGACGAGATCACCGAGGAGCTGATGCGCCGCTACCTGGTGCCCTTCGCCACTGCGGAGCGGATGAAGACCCAGATGGACGAGGACACCCTCACCTACCGGGACGTGCTGGGCCTGGAGCAGAAGATCTCCGGCGCCCAGGTGCGGGAGACCGTTCAGCAGCCGGCCCACGCCCTGGCCGGGGAGATTGCCCAGCGGGTGGTCGCCCTGAACGGCGGCACCCCCTCTGCCCTGTTCCTGGCGGGGGGTGGCAGCAAGCTGGACGGCATCCGGGAGATGGTGGCCGAAGCCTTGGATATGGACGAGGGCCGGGTGGCCCTGGCGGGCAATAACTACGATATCACCGCCTTCTCCGATAGCTACGAGCTGAACGACCCGGAGTTGGCCACCCCCCTGGGCATAGCGGTGTCGGCGGGGCTGGGCCTTATCAGCGACAGCTACCGGATCATGCTCAACGGCAAGCCCGCCAAGCTTTTCCGCAGCGGGGCGCTTACGGTGCTGGAGCTGCTGATGATGAACGGCTACAGCTCCATCGACCTGCTGGGACGGACGGGCAAAAATCTGAGTATAATGGTAGACGGCCAGCGTATGCTGTTCCGTGGGGAGCCGGCGGTGCCCTGCGTGCTGCGGCTGAACGGGGCGGAGGCCGCCCCCTCCACGGTGGTCTACGCCGGAGACAGCATCGAATTTGTCCCCGCCGTGTCCGGGGCCCCCGCCCAGCGGACCCTGAAGGACCTGCTGGGGGCGGACTTCACCGGCGGTGTCACTGTCAACGGCCGCCTGGTGGACCTGGATACCCGGCTGAGCACCGGGGATCAGGTGGCCACCTCAACCCGGTCTGTCCGCCCGCCCGTGCGGCCGGCGGCCCCGCCTCCCAGAGCGGAGCCTGTGGGGGAGAACTTTCCCGTAGAGCCCCCCCGGGAGGCCCCCCCCCAGACGGCCTCCCCAAGGCCGGAGCAGCCCAGGACGGCGTCCCCCAAAATCGAGGCGCCCAAGGCGGAGCCGGTGCTCCCGGAGCTTCCGGCGGCAGAGCGCCCTGCCGTACCTCCCGCCCCCCGGCCCGGCTCCGGGGAGAAGGCCCCGGAGCCAGTCTCCGCCGCGGGACAGCGTTCTTTGGGTACGGCTCTCCAGGTGATGCTCAACGGCAAGGCCCTGCTCCTGCCGGGCAAGCCGGAGGGAGTGCCCTACTATGTGATGGACCTGCTGGAGCACTCGGGCATCGACTTCGAGCACCTGGACCGGGGTGTGGAGCTGCAGGTTAACGGGACGGAGTGCGCCTTTACTCAGGAGCTGCGCCCCCGGGATGACGTGGTCATCCGGTATCTGTAAACATAATGGAGTGATGAGCTGTGAAAAAGGAAAAGAAGCCCAAGAAGGAAAAAACCGGGGGGAAGGGCGGCAAGAAGAAGCTGCTCCTGATTCCCATTGTGCTGCTGCTGGTGGCCGCAATCGGCGCGGCGGTGGTGCTTTTTGTGCTCCCCCGCTTCTTCAACATCAATCTGCTGGGCGGCGGCAGCGGCGACAGCAGCAGCCTGGAGGAGCCCCTGCCCAAGAAGGGCCTGGAGGCCTACACCCTGGGCGAGGACACCACCATCTCCCTGGACACCCTCCTGGAGGAGGGCGAGGGGAAGCTGATCGCCCTTCGGAGCCCCGAGAAGCCCAAGGGGGACGAATCCAGCAATGTGGACACAAGATATACCTACATCTATGAGCTGACCAATCCTGCCGAGGTGATGAACCGCTATCTGGACGCCGTTCTGGGCGGGGAACAGGGCTTCTCCCTGGTGAGTGAGGACTATGTGATTCTGGACGAGCAGCGCCCGGAGCTCCAGGACGCGGAGGGCGTGCTGATTCTGGCCCGGCCGTCGGTGGTGGAGGGGCACATCTTCCAGCTGGCAATCGGCTGGTCTCAGGCCAGCGCCAACCTGGCCGTGCGGGCCTCCGCCCCCGAGGGCGCCATCACCAAGCCGGAGCCCGAGCCGGAGCCGGAGCCCACCAGCGTCAGTGAGCAAATGGAGCAGCTGCGCGGCATGACCCCCGCCGAACTGGGTCTGGCCGGGGCCTCCATGGACAACTACACCATCTTCCCTGTGGACGGCTTTGTCACGGTAAACGGGCAGGAGTGCCGCCGCTTTAACCTCTATCCCCAGGGCGACACCGGCTCCATCGCGGGGACCTACTTCCTCAGCACAGACAAACAACACGTCTATGTTCTGGACCCCAACACCAATACGGTGAGCACCATCCGGTGAGCCGGGACAAAACCCCGTTGTCCCTGTTAAGAAACCGGCTGTTTCTGCCGATATTCTGATTGGAGCGATATCTCATTTTATTGGAAGGGAGTGGACGTGTATGGTAGAGGATATCATGGGCATGCAGATGGCCCAGCTGCAGACCAACTACAGCTACGGTCTGATGAAACGCGCCATGAATGACGCCGAGAGCCAGGCGCTGGCTCTGATCGAAGACATGGTGGCCGCCGTGCCGGCCCCCGCCCAGTATAACTTTGACGTGTGGGCGTAAGCATCCGATCGTTCCAAAAAAACCAGAAGCGGCGTGAGAGGCATTTCTCACGCCGCTTTGCGCGTTGAGAGAGGAGTGTGACAATGGAAAAGCTGTTTGCGGGCTGGGAGACCCCCATGGTTCAGGCCTGCCTCCAGGGCCGCATGGGCCGCGTCCAGACCCTGGGAAAGGACAGCGCCCTGGCCTCCATCGGCGACTTCTGCTTTCTGGCGGGAGAGCCCTCACCGGAGCTGCTGACAGCGGCGGACGCCCCCATCCTGGTCCCCGGGAGCGCCGGCTGGGAGGCGCTGATCCGGGAAGTGCTGGGGGAGCGGGCTGTCCCCTTCACCCGCTACGCCACCCGCCGCGAACCGGAGAACTTCCGCCGGGACAGGCTGATTCACTTTACAAGGTCTCTGCCCCATGGATTTGACATACACCCCATCGGGAGGGAGATATACTTTACACTCATGGAGGAGGAGTGGGCCTGGGACCTGTGCGGCTGCTTTGCGGATGTCTCGGACTTTTTGGAGCATGGGCTGGGGTTTGTGGTCACCCACGGCGGCCTGCTGGTGGCCGGAGCCTCCTCCTACGCCGCCTGCGGCGGGGCCATCGAAATCGAGATCGACACCCGCCCGGACTTTCGCCGTCTGGGGCTGGCCACTGCCTGCGGCGGGAAGCTGATTCTGGAGTGCCTCCGGCGGGGGCTGTACCCTGGCTGGGACGCCCACGACGGGCGGTCCCTGGCCCTGGCGGAGAAGCTGGGCTACCGGCTGGACCACCCCTATACCGCCTATTGGGTGGAGGAAAAGGTGCGTTATAGGAGGGACCCGAACATAAATTGAGGAGAAAAAGCCAAACTGCCACTTGACAGGGGAGAAAAATAGAGGTACAATCAAAACACCCCCCGGGGGTGGGGTATTAAAACTCCCGGAAAGTCAGGTGAAAAAATGGCAAAACAGAAATTTAACATTACAGGGATGACCTGCTCCGCCTGCTCCGCCCATGTGGAGAAGGCGGTGAACCGACTGGAGGGGGTGAAAACCGCCTCCGTCAACCTGCTGGCCAACTCCATGACAGCGGAATTTGACGAAGGCGTCCTATCCGCTCAGGATATTATCCAGGCGGTAATACAGTCCGGATATGGGGCATCCCTGCCGGAGAAGGCGGGCGCAAAGGCCCAGGCGGCCCCCGCAGAGGACGTTATGGCCCAGGAGCTGGCGGGGATGAAGCACAGGATGATCTGGTCCTTTGTGTTCCTGATTCCGCTGTTCTATATCTCCATGGGCCACATGATGGGCGCGCCTCTGCCCGCCTTTCTGGTGGGGCACGAGAATGCGGTGGCCTTCGGGCTGACCCAGCTGCTGCTCACCCTGCCTATTATGTATCTCAACGATAAGTATTATAAGGTGGGCTTTAAAACCCTTTGGAATCGAGCCCCCAATATGGACAGCCTCATTGCCGTGGGATCCGCCGCCGCCGTGGTCTACGGCGTTTTCGCCATCTACCAGATGGGCTGGGGCCTGGGCCATGGGGACATGGAGCTGGTGGCCAAGTACCACATGGACCTGTACTTTGAGTCGGCGGGTATGATCCTCACCCTCATCACCCTGGGTAAATTTCTGGAGACCCGGTCCAAGGGCAAGACCGGCGAGGCCATCAGCCGCCTGATGGACCTGGCCCCTAAGACAGCCACCGTCCTGCGGGAGGGCGCCGAGGTGGAGATCCCCGTGGAGGAGGTTCAGGTGGGGGACCGAGTTGTGGTCCGGCCGGGCCAGTCCATCCCGGTGGACGGCGTCATTGTGGAGGGCCAGTCCGCCGTGGACGAATCCGCCCTCACCGGCGAATCTCTCCCTGTGGACAAGGGGCCGGGGGACAAGGTGGCGGCGGCCTCCATCAACAAGTCGGGCTTTTTTACCTTTGAGGCCAGCCGGGTGGGGGAGGACACCACCCTGGCCCAGATGATCCGCCTGGTGGAGGAGGCCAGCGCGTCGAAAGCCCCCATCGCCAAGCTGGCGGACAAGGTGTCCGGCATTTTCGTGCCGGTGGTCATGGGAATTGCCCTTATCGCGGCGATTGCCTGGCTGATAACCGGTCACTCCGCCACCCAGGCCCTCACAGCCGGCGTGGCCGTGCTGGTGATCTCCTGCCCCTGCGCCCTGGGGCTGGCCACCCCCGTGGCCATTATGGTGGGCACCGGCAAGGGGGCGGAGAATGGCATTTTAATCAAATCCGCCGAGGCCCTGGAGACCCTCCACACCATCGACACGGTGGTGCTGGACAAGACGGGCACCCTTACCCAGGGCAGGCCGGTGGTCACCGACATTATCCCCGCCCCGGGAAACAGCGAAGATGGCCTGCTCTGCACCGCCTTCTGCCTGGAGGGTCCCTCTGAGCACCCCTTAGCCACCGCCATTGTGGAGGAGGCCGAGCGGCGCAACATTCCGGTCACCTCGGTGGGCGGCTTTACGGCGGTCCATGGGCGGGGCGTCCGGGCCTCTATTGGCAGCAATATCTGCTTCGGCGGCAACCGGGCTATGGTGGAGGAGGCGGGGATTGACCCCGGTCCCCTGGCGGGCAAGGCGGACGAGTTGGCCGCTGAGGGCAAGACGCCCCTCTACTTTGGGGATGAAACAGACAAAAAATTACTGGGCATTATCGCCGTGGCCGACACCCCTAAGCCCACCAGCAAGGACGCCGTAGCCGCCTTCCGGGAGCTGGGGCTGGAGGTAGTCATGCTCACCGGCGACAACCGGCGCACCGCCGAGGCCATCGGCAGGGAGCTGGGGGTCACTCAGGTGATAGCCGAGGTGCTGCCCCAGGACAAGGAGCGAAAGGTCGCCGCCCTCCAGGAGGAGGGCAAAAAGGTGGCCATGGTGGGGGACGGCATCAACGACGCCCCCGCCCTGGCCCGGGCGGAGGTGGGCCTGGCCATCGGGGCGGGCACCGACGTGGCCATCGAGAGCGCCGACATCGTGCTGATGAAATCCGACCTGCTGGACGTGGCCGCCGCCGTGGAGCTGTCCCGGGCCACCATCCGCAATATCAAGGAAAACCTGTTCTGGGCATTTTTCTATAACTCCCTGGGCATCCCTCTGGCGGCGGGCGTCTTCTACTACGCCCTCCACTGGCAGCTCAACCCCATGTTTGCCGCCGCAGCCATGAGCCTCAGCTCGGTGACGGTGGTGACCAACGCCCTGCGCCTGCGCTTTTTCAAGAGCAAATTCCGGTCTGACACTCCGGCGGCCTCCGCCTGCAACGGGACCTGCCCCCTGGAGTTGAAGGAAAATACAAATCAAGGAGGAAACAAAAGCATGAATAAGACCATGAAGATTGAGGGCATGATGTGCGCCCACTGCACCGGCCGGGTGGAGAAGGCCCTGGCCGCCATCGACGG
>ERZ808051.405-NODE-405-length-49768-cov-24.119619_pt1 | contig 49768 bp, 35 predicted proteins | sample MGYA00380199_ERZ808051 | MGnify/ENA primary metagenome ERZ808051 (study PRJEB31490, sample SAMN06133391) | mouse gut metagenome | isolation source: J11 | host: mice | place: China: Chengdu | collected 2015-05 ... | reverse complement strand
TCAAAAGTTTTCAGAACTTCTCACGGGTTCTGAAAACTTGCACAGGCTGTCGAAAATACTTTTTCGACAGCCTGAGGGGCGGGGACAGAGCCCCTCCCCTGCAGGCGTGGTTGCGGGGCTGCAGGCGTAAAGCCTGCTCCCACCTTCTGATAAAATGCGTGAATAGACACTCCCGGGAGACGGCGGCACTTGCCAACTGACGCCGGGCGTGATAAACTAGAAAAGAAAGCCGCCCGGCGTCTGTCCGAAGAGGCGGCTGAAGGAGGTTTTGCGTGATGTTTGAAATGATTAACCGCGGAGAGCGCAAGCGGGAGGCGGCGGAGCTGCTGCGGACCGTCCAGGTGCCCGCCAGGCTGATGACGGCGCTGTATCTGGCCCTGCTGATGCTGCTGAATCTCATCGACAGCTTTGCAGATATCGGCTTTCTGGGGACCTTCATCTCCATTATGACCGGGCTGCTGGCCTCGGTGCTGGGGGCGGGGTTCGTCCTGTACTGCATGGCCGTCCGCCGGGGAGAGCGGGCGGAGTATCTGACGCTGTTTGACGGGTTCTCCTTTGTGGGGAAGATCATCTGTCTGGAGATTGTGGAATTCTTCTTTATTTTCCTCTGGTCCCTGCTGTTCGTCATCCCCGGCATCATCGCCGGCTACCGCTACAGCTTCGCCCTGTACAACCTCTGTGAGAACCCCGGCATCGGCGTCATGGAGGCCCTGGACATGAGCAAGCGCCAGACTCTGGGCTACAAGAGCCAGCTCTTCACCCTGGATTTGAGCTATCTGGGCTGGTCGCTGCTGTCTGCCCTGCCGGCCTATATCATGTCGTTGGTGGTGTACTACAGGGTGCTCCAGAATGTGGGCCTCAGCGTGCAGGACGTGCTGATGAGCCCCGGCGTCCTGAGCCCCGTGACCTATCTGGGCTTCCCCGTCTGGGCCTGGGTGCTGATTCAGTCCCTCTGGACTCTGGCGGTGTCCCTGTTCTACCTGCCCAATTTCTACTGCGTGCAGCTCAGCTACTTCGAAACCGCCAAAACCACCTCCGGCGTCGGCCTGGGCGCACAGCCCCGAAACGGCGGAGGTTTCGGCGGCGGGGACGGCGGCTGGCAGGACATGGGCCCCGACGGCCTGGGACCCTTCTAGGGCCAGCTGAGAGCCGCCATCCCCGTGTTTTGCGGAGCGGTTCCCGGCGGGAGTGCGGTCCGGCTGCCCGGACACCAAAATCAGATGAGACCACAGCAGGCGGCAGCCGCGTTCTCCGGAAAATGGGGGGCGCGGCTGCCGCTTTGCCCGGCAGAATTCCGTAACAAAGTAGGAAATGGGACAGGAAATAAAGTGGAAACTGTCAAAAATGTCAATTGCGGCGGCGGCCGGAAACCGATACAATTCAGGTATGACCTTTTGAGGTATGACCTTTTGCGCCGGGAGAGCCGGCGCGGTTCCCACTGACGATGATGAAGGGAGAACACGATATGAAAAAAGTCGCCATTATGATGGGCTCCGACTCCGACTGGCCGGTGGTTCAGGGGGCCTGCGCCCAGCTGAAGGAATGGGGCGTCCCCTATGAGGCCCGCATCATGAGCGCCCACAGGACCCCCGCCCAGGCGGCGGAGTTCGCTGGCAGCGCCCGGAAAAACGGTTTTGGCGTCATCATCTGCGCCGCCGGCATGGCCGCCCATCTGGCCGGAGCCGCCGCGGCCAACACCACCCTGCCCGTCATCGGCATCCCCATGAGGGGAGGCGCCCTGGACGGGCTGGACGCTTTATTGTCCACCGTTCAGATGCCCTCCGGCATCCCCGTGGCGGCGGTGGCCCTGAACGGCGCGAAAAACGCCGCCATTCTGGCGGTCCAGATTCTGGCGGTGTCCGACGAGGCGCTGGCCGCAAAGCTGGACGCTGCCCGGCGGGACATGGCCGCCCAGATTGCGGAGAAGGACGCACGGCTCCAGGCGGAGCTGGACGGCTGAGGAGGGATTGCGGATGTTCCGGGAATTGTCCAGGGAGGAGCTTACGGAGCTGGTGAAGGCCATTCAGACCGTCCGGGATCAAAAGACCGGGCGGACGCTGACTGAGGCGGAGCACGCCGCGCTGGTGGCGAAGTTCAAAAAAAGCATCCGCCACCCCGGCGGCAGCGATTTGATCTATTACCCTCAGCTGATCGACGGGTTTCCCAAAGACCGGGAGCCCACCGTTGATGAAATCGTTGATATGGCGATGAAGGAAATTTAACAGACTATTTTGACTATTTTAAAATAAGGAGAGGTCGATTTACCATGGAGAAGAGAGAGCAGCTCTACGAGGGCAAGGCCAAGAAGGTATTTGCCACCGACGACCCCAATCTGTACATCGTGGACTACAAGGACGACGCCACGGCCTTCAACGGGGTGAAAAAAGGCACCATTTCAGGCAAGGGGGTCATCAACAACCAGATGACCAACCGCTTCATGGCGAAGCTGGAGCAGGCCGGGGTGCCCACCCACTTCGTGAAGGAATTGAGCCAGCGGGAGACCCTGGTGAAAAAGGTCTCCATCGTCCCTCTGGAGGTGATTATCCGCAACATCTCCGCCGGGTCCTTCGCCAAGCACTACGGCGTGGAGGAGGGCATCGTCTTCGACGAGCCCACCATTGAGTTCTCCTATAAGAACGACGACCTGGGGGACCCCCTGCTGAACGAGTACCACGCTTTGGCCCTGAAGCTGGCCGCGCCGGAGGAGATTGAGACCATCAAGAGGTATGCCTTCCAGGTCAACGATTTCCTCAAGGCCTTCTGGGCCTCCTGCGGCGTGACCCTGGTGGACTTCAAGCTGGAGTTCGGCCGCCTGGAGGACGGGACCATCGTCCTGGCCGATGAAATCAGCCCCGATACCTGCCGCCTGTGGGACTCACAGACGCACGAAAAGCTGGACAAGGACCGCTTCCGCCGGGACCTGGGAGGCGTGGAAGACGCCTATGCCGAGGTCATGCGCCGGATGAACGAGGCGCTGTAATGGGCGTCATCGGAGGACCCGACGGCCCCACTGTGATTTTTGTCTCTACCACCCCCGCCGGAATCGCCTGTTTGGTACTGCTGGCGGCGGCGCTGGGGGCCGGGCTCTGGTTCGTTTTCCGCAGGCGCAACAAATAAAGGAGGCTGCAATGGGCGGTTTTTTTGGCGCGATATCCAAACGGGACGTGGTGCTGGACGTGTTTTTCGGCACCGATTATCACTCGCATCTGGGCACCCGCCGGGGCGGCATGGCCCTCTATGACCGGGAAGGCGGCTTTCGCCGTCAGATTCACAACATTGAGAATACCCCCTTCCGCACCAAGTTTGAGAAGGACCTGGGCTCCTTCTGCGGTCAGGCGGGCATCGGCTGCATCAGCGACACGGACCCTCAGCCCCTTCTGATGCGCTCCCATCTGGGAATCTACGCCATTTCCACCGTGGGCATCATCAACAATGCCGAGGACCTGGTGGAACGGTATTTTTCCGACCATGGACATCAGTTCATGGCCATGAGCTCCGGAAAGGTCAACGCCACGGAGCTGGTGGCCTCCCTCATCAATCAGAAGGACAATCTGGTTTCCGGCATCCGCTATGCTCAGGAACAGATTGAGGGCTCCATGACGATTCTGATTCTCACGCCCCAGGGTATCTACGCCGCCCGGGACCGGCTGGGCCGTCTGCCGGTGCTGATCGGCCAGAGCGACGAGGGGTGCTGTGTGTCCTTCGAGTCCTTCGCCTATCAGAAGCTGGGCTATCAGGACGCCTATGAGCTGGGGCCCCAGGAGATTGTCCGCATCACCCCGGAGGGCTGGGAGACCCTGGCCCCCGCCGGGAGGGACATGCGCATCTGCGCCTTCCTCTGGACCTACTACGGTTATCCCAACTCCACCTATGAGGGCGTCAACGTGGAGGTCATGCGCTGCCGCAACGGGGAGATCATGGCCCGGGACGAGGTCCAGCGGGGCCAGCTGCCCAAGGTGGATTATGTGGCGGGGGTGCCGGACTCCGGCCTGCCCCACGCCATCGGCTTCGCCAACCGCAGCGGCAAGCCCTTTGCCCGGCCCTTCGTGAAGTACACGCCCACATGGCCCCGGTCCTTCATGCCCGCGGACCAGGGGGTCCGGAACCAGGTGGCCAAGATGAAGCAGATTCCCGTGACGGAGCTCATCAAGGGCAAGAAGCTCTTGTTCGTGGACGATTCCATCGTCCGGGGCACCCAGCTCCGGGAGACGGTAGAGTTCCTCTATGAGTCCGGGGCCCAGGAGGTCCACATGCGGTCCGCCTGCCCGCCCATTATGTACGGCTGCAAGTATCTGAATTTCTCCCGCAGCAACTCCGACATGGAGCTGCTGAGCCGGAAAATCATCCAGTCTTTGGAGGGGGACGAGGGCCAGGAGCATCTGGAGGAGTACGCCGACGCCTCTGCGGAGCGGGGACAGTGCATGCTGAAGGCCATCTGTGAGGAGATGGGTTTTGACTCCCTGGGCTATCAGTCGTTGGAAGGTCTGCTGGAGGCCGTGGGCATCGACCGGGAGAAAATCTGCACGTATTGCTGGACCGGGCGCGAATGAAAATGAGGAATTAGGAATGAGGAATTAGGAATTTTCTCGGATTCCGGCAGCTCCTGATTCCAACTCTTAATTCCTAACTCCTAATTACTAATTCAATTTGGAGGTCTTTCTATGGAACATTCCCATTCCTCTGCCTATGCCGCCGCCGGGGTGGACATCACCGCCGGCTATGAGGGCGTGCGTCTGATGAAGCCCCTGGTGGAGCGCACCCGCATTCCCGGTGTGGTCTCCGGCATCGGGGGCTTCGGCGGGCTCTTCGCCCCGGATCTCTCGGGCATGACGGAACCGGTGTTTGTCTCCGGCACCGACGGCGTGGGCACCAAGCTGCGCGCCGCCCAGCTGCTGGACCGGCACGACACCATCGGAATTGACTGCGTGGCCATGTGCGTCAACGACATCATCTGCTGCGGCGCAAAGCCCCTCTTTTTCCTGGACTATATCGCCATCGGCAAAAACGACGCGGAAAAGGTGGCCGCCATCGTCTCCGGCGTGGCGGAGGGCTGCGTCCAGTCCGGCTGCGCCCTGATTGGCGGCGAGACGGCGGAGCACCCCGGCGTCATGGCCCCCGGCGACTATGACATCGCGGGCTTCGCCGTGGGCGTGGTGGACAGGCCCGGAATCATCGACGGAAGCCGGGTCCGGGAGGGGGACGCCCTGATTGGCCTCACCTCCTCCGGCATTCACTCCAACGGCTTTTCCCTGGTGCGGAAGGTCTTCGACATTGAAAACGCCGATCTCGCCGCCCCTGTGGAGGCCCTGGAGGGCAAGAGCCTGGGGGAGGTCCTTCTGACCCCCACAAAGATTTACGTGAAGGCCCTTCAGGCCCTTCTGGACGGGGGAATTGACCTCCGGGGCGCGTCCCATATCACCGGCGGCGGCTTCTATGAGAACGTGCCCCGGATGCTGCCTCGGGGGCTGGAAGCTCGGTTTTACGCCGCCATGCTGCCCCGGCTTCCCATTTTTGAGCTCATCGCCAAGCGGGGGAATATCTCTGAGCGGGACATGTTCAACACCTTCAACATGGGCCTGGGTCTGGTGCTGGCGGTTCCGCAGGACCAGACGGAAAAGGCTCTGGAGCTTCTCCGCGCCGCCGGAGAGACGGACGCGGAGGCGGTGGGCCATGTGGCCCGGGGGGACGCCGGCGTTTCCTTCTGCGAGGTCTGCCCCCCGGTGGTGTGAGTATGGGCAAGGCGAGAATTGCCGTCCTGGTCTCCGGCGGCGGAACCAATCTGGAGGCCCTTCTGAACGCTCAGGAGCGGGGAGAGATTCCCCATGGCGAGATCGTCGTGGTGCTGTCCAGCGCTGCCGGGGCCTATGCCCTGGAGCGGGCGAAAAACCACGGCGTCCCCGGCTTCGCCGTCCCCCGGAGGGGACGGACCCAGGGGGAGTTTGAAGCCGGGCTGACGGAAAAGCTGACGGAATATGGGGCGGATGTGATCATTCTGGCGGGCTTTCTCTCCATTTTGTCGGAGGCCTTTGTGAAGCGCTGGCCGGACCGGATCCTGAACGTCCACCCGGCCCTGATTCCCTCCTTCTGCGGCAGGGGGATGTACGGACTGAAGGTTCACGAGGCCGCCCTTGAGAAGGGCGTCAAGGTCACCGGGGCCACGGTGCACCTGGTCAACGAGATACCCGACGGCGGAACCATCCTGCTGCAAAAGGCGGTGGAGGTCCTTCCCGGCGACACGCCGGAGGTTTTGCAGCGCCGGGTGATGGAGCAGGCGGAGTGGGTCCTCCTGCCCCGGGCGGCGGAGCTGGTATGCCGCCGGGCGGCGGAGGCGCGGACGGAACGGGGGATGTGTGAATGGTCGATTTAAACGACTCCGTCTGGAGGGGGCTGGACTCCGCCGGAGGCAACGCGGCGGAGGCGCTGCGCAGGGTTCTGGAGGGCGGCGGAGCCTTCCGGGAGAACATGGCGATTCTGGGGGAGAACCTGAGCCATCAGCTGACCTGGTACAGCGCCACGGCCTGCGTCCTGCCCCATCTGGCGGCGCTGTGCCCCCGGCTGTCCCCGGCGGACCGGATGTTCCTGATCGCGCAGATGGGCCCTGCCGCCGCCGCTGAGGCGGAATGGCCGCTGTCTCCGGGGACGGATGTATACCGGGAATTTTACGAGGGAATCAACGGCCTGCGCCCTGTGGTGAAGGACCTGATTCAAAATCATATGGACGTTCTGACCGCCGCCTCCGAAGCGGACAGGGCCATGTTTGCCCTGGGGGCCCTGGCCTTTCTGGGGAACCGGCGGCGGGCCTATGCCCTCTGGCATCTCTCCGGCTATTGCTGGGAGGAGGGCCCTGCCGCCTGCTCCTGCGGCTGGGAATGCGAGCTGTTTGATTTGACGGCGGACTCGGAGTATCTGGAAGCCGCTGACATTGCCCCCTGGGATGGAAAGAGCCTGAAGGATGAGGCCGTTTGGCTGAACGGCCTGCTCTCGCGCCTCGGCGTTGAGGAGATTCCCCTTCCCCGGCTCTATGGCACGGCCGCATGTCCGGAGTGCGGAAAGCGGGAACCCTATTGGACCATGTTTGACTGCTATTGGAAGGCGGAATAAAGACAAAAGGAGAAGGCAGAACATGAAAGAACTGGAACTGAAATACGGCTGCAACCCCAACCAGAAGCCCTCCCGCATCTTCATGCGGGACGGGAGCGATCTGCCCATTACCGTGCTCAACGGCAGGCCGGGCTATATCAATTTCCTGGACGCCCTGAACTCCTGGCAGCTGGCCCGGGAGCTGAAGGAGGCCGCCGGTCTCCCCGCCGCCGCCAGCTTCAAGCATGTGTCCCCCGCCGGGGCCGCTGTGGGCCAGCCCCTCAGCGAGACCGAGCGGAGGATGTACTTTGTGGAGGAGGCCGGGGACCTCTCTCCCATTGCCTGCGCCTATATCCGGGCCCGGGGGGCGGACCGGCTGTGCTCCTACGGCGACTGGGCGGCCCTCTCCGACGTCTGCGACGCGGACACCGCCCGCTACCTCAAGGCGGAGGTCTCCGACGGCATCATCGCCCCGGGCTATACCGACGAGGCCCTGGAGATTCTGAAACGTAAGAAGAAGGGCGGCTATAACGTGGTCCGGATTGACCCGGACTACAGGCCCGCCCCCCAGGAATACAAGGACGTCTTCGGCGTCACCTTCCAGCAGGGCCGGAACGAGTACCGGATTGACGAGAGTCTTCTGAGCAATATCGTGACGGAGTGCCGCGACCTGCCCCGGCAGGCGAAAATCGACATGATGACGGCCCTGATTACCCTGAAATACACCCAGTCCAATTCCGTCTGCTATGTAAAGGACGGCCAGGCCATCGGCGTGGGAGCGGGCCAGCAGAGCCGCATCCACTGCACCCGTCTGGCGGGGACCAAGGCGGACGGCTGGCGGCTGCGGCAGCACCCCCAGGTGCTGGCCCTGCCCTTTATCGAGGGCATCCGCCGCCCGGACCGGGACAACGCCATTGACGTGTACCTCTCCGACGAGTGGGAGGACCTTCTGGCGGACGGCGCGTGGCAGCGGGTGTTCACGGAGCGGCCCCGGCCCCTGAGCCCGGAGGAGAAAAAGGCCTGGATTGCCGGGCTGACCGGCGTCACCTGCGGCTCCGACGCCTTCTTCCCCTTCGGGGACAACGTGGAGCGGGCCCGGAAGAGCGGCGTGCGGTACATCGTCCAGCCCGGCGGAAGCATCCGGGACGACAACGTCATCGAAACCGCCGACAAATACAATATGGTGATGGCTTTCACCGGTATGAGACTCTTCCACCACTGATTTAATTAGGAATTAGGAATGAGGAGTTAGGAATTGAAGGGGAACGAGGTACGGCGGAAAAGTTTGGATTTTGCCAAACGAATTGTGCTTGCTTATCAGTATTTGCGCGATGATAAACGGGAATATGTTTTATCCAAGCAGCTGCTGAGAAGCGGAACGAGTATCGGAGCGAATATTGCTGAAGCGCAATACGGCAGCAGCCGCAAGGACTTTCTGAACAAAATGTACATCGCTTTGAAGGAATGCGCTGAGACCTTATATTGGCTGGAACTTCTGGCCTCTTGCGATTACCTGACAGATTCCGAATATCAGTCTCTTCAGCGGGACTGCACGGAACTTCTGAAACTTCTGTCCTCCATCACCAAATCCACCCGCGACGGAAAAAATCCTAATTCCTAATTCCTCATTCCTCATTCCTAAGCGGGACTGTACAGAACTTCTGAAACTTCCGTCCTCCACCACCAAATCCACCCGCTACGGAAAAATTCCTAATTCCTAATCCCTCATTCCTCATTCAAGGAAAGGTTGTGCTTAGATGAATCTTCTTGTCGTCGGCGGCGGCGGCCGCGAACACGCCATCATCAAGAAATTAAAGGAAAACCCCTCGGTGGAAACCATCTACGCCCTGCCCGGCAACGGCGGCATCGCCCGGGACGCGGTCTGCGTGCCGGAGATTGGCGCAAAAGACATCGAAAAAATCGTGGACTTCGCCAGGACCCACGCCGTGGACTTCGCCGTGGTGGCCCCGGACGACCCCCTGGCCCTGGGCTGCGTGGACCGGCTCCACGAGGCCGGAATCCCCTGCTTCGGCCCTGACGCCAAGGCGGCCCGCATCGAGGCCAGCAAGGTCTTTTCCAAAAACCTGATGAAAAAATACGGTATTCCCACCGCCCGTTACGAGGTCTTCAGCGACCCCGGGGCGGCGCTGGACTACCTGCGCAGGGCCTCCTTCCCCATCGTCATCAAGGCCGACGGCCTGGCCCTGGGCAAGGGCGTGCTGATTCCCCAGAACCTTCAGGAGGCCGAGGCGGCGGTGAAAACCATCATGGAGGACAAGGCCTTTGGCGACTCCGGAAACGAGATTGTCATTGAGGAATTTTTGACGGGCCCGGAGGTCAGTGTCCTGGCGTTTACCGACGGCACGGCCATTGCGCCCATGGTGTCCTCCATGGACCACAAGCGGGCGGGGGACGGGGACACCGGCCTCAACACCGGCGGCATGGGCACCGTGGCACCCAACCCCTGCTACACTCCGGAGATTGCGGCGGTGTGCATGGAGACCATTTTCCTGCCCACCCTGGCGGCCATGCGGGCAGAGGGCTGTCCCTTCAAGGGCTGTCTGTATTTCGGACTGATGCTCACCTCCGACGGCCCCAGGGTCATTGAGTACAACTGCCGCTTCGGTGACCCGGAGACCCAGGTGGTTCTGCCCCTGCTGAAAACCGACCTGCTGACGGTGATGCGGGCCGTGGAGGAGGAAACCCTGGGGGAGTTGACCGTGGAGTGGTCCGATGGGGCCGCCGCCTGCGTCATTCTGGCCTCCGGCGGCTATCCCGGCAGCTGCCCCAAGGGGAAGGAAATCGCCATCCCGGCGGACCTGCCGGAACATGTGACGGTCTACCATGCCGGGGACAGGCTGGAGGGGGACTGTCTCGTCACCAGCGGCGGCCGTGTCCTGGGGGTTACCGCCGCAGGCGATACGCTGGCACAGGCCTTGAAGGACGCCTACGCCGCCGCGGACGCCATCCAATTTGAAGGGAAGTACATGCGCCGCGACATCGGACAGAGGGCCCTGCGGGCCCTGGAGGGATAACTATGGTACGGAGACTGTATGTGGAAAAGCGCCCGGGACTCAGCCCCGAGGCCGGCGGCCTGCTGGCGGACCTGCGGGACTTCCTGGGCATTCAGGGCATCACCGGCGTCCGGATTCTCCACCGCTATGACGTGGAGCATCTGGAGGACGCCGCCTTTGCCGAGGCCCGGCGGACGGTGTTCTCCGAGCCCCAGGCAGACGTGGTATGGGACGAGACGGTTCCCGTGGCCGGGGACTGCCCGCACTGGTCCCTGGCGGTGGAGGCCCTGCCAGGGCAGTTTGACCAGCGGGCGGACTCCGCCGCCCAGTGCGTCCAGCTCATGACCGGCGGGGAGCGGCCTTTGGTCCGGGCCGCCACGGAATACCTCTTTGAGAGCGCCGGAGAGGGCCCCTTCCCCTTTACGGAGGAAAACCTGAAGAAGATCCGGCGGCACCTCATCAACCCTGTGGAGTGCCGGGAGGCCTCTTTGGAGAAGCCGGACACCCTGGTCCGGGAGCACCCGGTCCCGGACCGTGTGGAGACCGTTTCCGGCTTCACCGCCATGGACGGGGGCGCCCTGTCCGCCCTGCTGGACCGGCTGGGCCTGGCCATGGACCTGGACGACCTGAAATTTTTGCAGGCCTATTTCCGGGACACGGAGAAACGGAACCCCACCATCACAGAGGTCCGGGTGGTGGACACCTATTGGTCCGACCACTGCCGTCACACCACCTTCTCCACCCACATTCTGGAGGCGAATATTGAAAACGAGGCCGTAAAGACCGCCTACGCCCACTATCGGGAGCTGCGCCGGGAGGTCTACGGCGAGAGGGCCAAGGACCGCCCGGAGACCCTGATGGACATCGCCACCATCGCCGCCAAGGCCCTGAAAAAGCGGGGCCTGCTTCCGGAGCTGGACGAGAGCGAGGAGATCAACGCCTGTTCCATCCATGTTCCCGCCGAGGTGGATGGGGAGACGCAGGACTGGCTGCTGATGTTCAAAAACGAGACCCACAACCACCCCACGGAAATCGAGCCCTTCGGCGGCGCGGCCACCTGTATCGGCGGCTGCATCCGGGACCCTCTTTCGGGCCGGGCCTATGTTCACCAGGCCATGCGCCTCACCGGCTGCGGCGACCCCCGGACCCCTGTGGAACAGACCCTGCCGGGGAAGCTCCCCCAGCGGAAAATCTGCCAGACGGCGGCGGCGGGCTACTCCTCCTACGGCAACCAGATCGGCCTGGCCACCGGCCATGTGGCGGAGCTCTATCACCCGGGATATGTCGCCAAGCACATGGAAGTGGGGGCAGTTGTCGGCGCGGCCCCGGCGGCGAACGTCCGCCGGGAGCGGCCCGCCCCCGGGGACGTGGTGATTCTTCTGGGAGGCCGCACAGGCCGGGACGGCATCGGCGGGGCCACGGGCTCCTCCAAGAGCCACAACCAGAAATCTCTCCGGACCATGGCCAGCGAGGTTCAGAAGGGCAACGCCCCGGAGGAGCGGAAGATTCAGCGCCTCTTCCGGAACGGGGAGGTCACCCGCCTCATCAAGCGCTGCAACGACTTTGGCGCGGGAGGCGTGTCCGTGGCCATCGGTGAGCTGGCCGACGGCCTCACCATCGACCTGGACGCGGTGCGCAAAAAATACGACGGTCTGGACGGCACGGAGCTGGCCATTTCCGAGAGCCAGGAGCGCATGGCGGTGGTGGTGGCGCCCCAGGACGCGGAGGCCTTCATCGCCGCCGCCCGGGCGGAGAATCTGGAGGCGTATCAGGTGGCCGTAGTGACGGCGGAGGCCCGGATGGTCATGCGGTGGCAAGGGGAAACCATTGTCAGCCTCAGCCGGGAATTCCTGAACTCCAACGGCGCGGTGAAGCGGGCCACCGTTTACGTGCCCCCCCATGACGGCGACGCGGGCTTCCATCTGAGAGAGGAGCGATTCGACTCCTTCGAGGATATGGCTGCAAGCCTCACCTGCGCCTCCCGCCGGGGATTGGTGGAACGCTTTGACGGCTCCATCGGCGCGGGCAGTCTGCTGATGCCCTTCGGCGGCAGATTCCAGAGGACCCCCGCCCAGGTCATGGCGGCGCTGCTGCCGGTTCTGCCGGGGCAGGAGACGGAGCAGGCCAGCGTCATGTCCTGGGCCTGCGACCCCGAGGAGATGTCCGTTGACCCCTTCTGCGGCGCTTATACCGCCGTGGAAGAGTCCATCACAAAGCTGGTGGCCGCAGGGGCGGACTACCGGAAGGTCTACCTCACCCTCCAGGAATATTTTGAAAAGCTCCGCACGAACCCGGCCAGCTGGGGCAAGCCCTTTGCCGCCCTGCTGGGGGCCATGGAGGCTCAGATGGACTACGGCGCGGCGGCCATTGGCGGCAAGGATTCCATGTCCGGGTCCTTCCTGGATATGGACGTGCCCCCCACGCTGGTCTCCTTCGCCATCGCCCCCATCAGGGCCCATGAGCTCATCACGCCGGAGTTCAAGGAGCCGGGACATCCCGTGTACTTCTTCTGCGGCGGCGGAAAGACCGAGGACATCAAGGAGTGCTGGGACCGGTACCACGCCCTGTGCCAGGCGGGCAAGGTGAAAGCCGCCTGGGCCCTGACGGAGGGCGCGGCGGCAGAAGCGGTGATGAAGATGTCCTTCGGCAACCGCATCGGCTTCGACGTGAAAAATGTCAAACAGAAGGTTGAGAACTATTTCTGGTCCATCAGCAATCCCCACTCCATCATTGCCGAGCTGTCCGAGGAAATTCCCGAGGAATGGGGGATTTCCAAAATCGGTGAGACCGTGGCGGAACACACCATCACGCTGAAGCACCGCCGGTTCGGAAAGCCGGAGCGCTACTCCGTTGATAAGCTGTTGGACCTGAACGAGTCCGTACTGGCGGACGTGTATCCCACCCGGGCCTTTGTCTCCGGCGAGGCCCCTGAGCTGCCCTGCCCCGCCTTTACCCGGCCCGTTCCCAGGATTGGCGCGGCCAGGCCCAGGGTCCTCATCCCCGTCTTCCCCGGCACCAACTGCGAGTACGACAGCGCCCGGGCCGCTCAGAGGGCGGGGCTGGAGGCGGAAATCTTCGTCATCAACAACCAGTCCGCCGCCGACGTAGCGGAGTCCGCCGCCGCCTTCGCGGAAAAGCTGCGGCAGAGTCAGATTCTCTTCCTGCCCGGCGGCTTCTCCGGCGGCGACGAGCCCGACGGCTCCGGCAAGTTCATCACGGCCTTCCTCCGGGGACCGGAGACCTCCGAGGCGGTAATGGACCTGCTGAAAAACCGGGACGGCCTGGCCCTGGGCATCTGCAACGGCTTCCAGGCCCTGGTCAAGCTGGGTCTGGTTCCCTACGGCGAGATCGTGGACTGCGGAGAGCAGGACCCCACTTTGACCTTTAACGTTATCGGGCGGCACCAGTCCAAAATCGTCCGCACCCGCATTGTCTCCAACCGCTCCCCCTGGCTGGCCCGGGTGAAGCCCGGCGAGATTTACGCCGTTCCTGTCTCCCATGGCGAAGGGCGGTTCCTCTGCCCGCCGGACCTGCTGCAAAAACTGGCGGACAACGGCCAGATTGCCACCCAGTACGCGGACCTCAACGGATGTCCTTCCATGGCCCCGGATTTCAACCCCAACGGCTCTGTCTGGGCGGTGGAGGGCATCACCTCCCCCGACGGGCGGGTCTTCGGCAAAATGGGCCACGCCGAACGGGTGGGCCCCGGCCTGTACCGGAATGTTCCCGGCGATTATGACCTGGGCCTGTTCCAGTCGGCCAGGGACTATTTCAGCCTGTGAGCCCGGACCCTCTGACGGCAGGCACTCCACGAAAAAGCCAGGACCTTTTCAGGTCCTGGCTTTTGTCCGCAGATTACAGTTTTTTCTCGTAGCAGTTCAGTATCTCGTGGATGTAGCCCTGGAAAAAGAACTCCGTGGCCCCGGCCAGCCGGTAGCCGAGGGAGGGATACAGGCGGTTTGCGGGGACGTTGCCCTCCCAGGTGTCCAGGCGGATGACGGTTTTCCCCTGGGCTCTGGCGGTCTCCTCACAGAAGAGGGCCATTTTCTTGGCCAGGCCCTTCCCGGACCAGGCGGGATGAACGCAGAGGGTGTGGATGACGCCCACCTGGTCCGCCTCCGCCGGAATGGACCAGGGAATCCGGTCGTACTCCGGCAGCTGCTGGCCGTTGAGATTCACCACGCCCCAGAGGACGCCGTCCTCCTCCCCCACATAGAGGGTGCCGGCCTCCAGCACCTGCCGGGCGCTCTCCGCGGTGGGATAGGTGCCCCGCAGCCAGTTGGTATAGACGGGGCCCTGGTCTTCCCTGTCGAAAATGGCCTCGTAGATTTCGCTGATCTGTGTCAAATCAGCGGCTTCAGCAAGTCGAAACATCATGATACCTCTTTCTCTGCCGGGGGAAGAATCCCCCGGACCCCCTCTTTTTAGTTCCGCCTTTCAGTCAGGTGTTTGCGAATGTCTGGAGCACGCGGCTGGGACTCCGGAGCGTCCTTTTTAGTTACGCGTTTCAGTCAGGCGCTCACGGATATCTGGAGCACGCGGTTAGGACTCCGGAGTGTCTAGGGAAGACGGTCCCCTTTTTTTAGTTCTGTGTTTTGGCTGGGCGCTCAGTGTCCGGCGGGGTCCTTGGGCTCTTCGCCGTCTGCGTTTTTCTTGCCGCTGTCCCCGGCTTCGGCCGGGTCCTCCGGCGCGCCGGTCTCGTCCTTCTCCAGAAGATCCGCCGGGGCTTCGATCTTCTGAGAAATCATGTGGACCTTTTGGGCCGGGGCCTCAATTTCCGCCGGGCGGGTGGAGGCATAGGGGTTTTCCACCTGCTCCGGGTCCCGGCCCTCGATAATAGCCACCATTTCGCCGCCGGTGATGGTCTCCTTTTCCAGCAGGTAGGCCACCACCTTGTCCATGTCCTCCCGGCAGCTCTTGATAATCTCCACGGCGCTGGCATAGCACTCGTCCAGCAGCACCTTCACCGCCTTGTCCATGGCGGCGGCGGTGTCCTGGGCGCAGTCCATGCCATAGCCCCCGTCCAGGTACTGGTTCCGCCGGGAGGCCAGAGCCATCATGCCGAATTCCTCGCTCATGCCGAACATGGCCACCATGTTCCGGGCTACGTTGGTGGCGTCCTGAATGTCCTGGGAGGCCCCGTTGGTCATGGTGTCCATCACCACCTCCTCGGCGGCCCGCCCGCCCATGGAGACGGTGATTTTTGCCATCAGCTCGTCTTTGGTGCGCAGCTCGGTCTTGTCCTCCTCGGGCATCAGCAGCGTATAGCCCAGAGAACCCTGTGTGTGGGGAACAATGGTGATTTTCTGCACCGGCTCGGTGTTCTTCTGCTTATAGGCCACCATGGCGTGACCCACCTCGTGATAGGCCACCAGTTTTTTCTCGAATTCCGTCAGGACGCTGCCCTTTTTCTCCGTGCCGGCGATGACCAGCTCGAAGGCAGCCAGCATGTCTTCCTGCGTCACCAGCTTCCGGCCCTTCCGGACGGCCCGGAGGGCGGCCTCGTTGACCAGGTTGGCCAGGTCTGCCCCCACGCAGCCGGCGGTGGCCAGGGCGACCTTTTTGAGGTTCACGTCCTCCGCCAGCTTGATGTTCCGGGTGTGAACCTGGAGGGTGGCGATGCGGCCCGCCAGATTGGGCCGGTCAATGGTGATGCGCCGGTCGAAGCGGCCGGGACGCAGCAGAGCCTGGTCCAGCACCTCCGGGCGGTTGGTGGCCGCCAGAAGGATGACGCCCTTGGTGGGGTCGAAGCCGTCCATCTCCGCCAGCAGCTGGTTCAGGGTCTGTTCCCGCTCGTCGTTGCCGCCCATGCGGTTGTCCCGGGATTTGCCGATGGTGTCGATTTCGTCGATGAAGACGATGCAGGGGGCCACCTTGCTGGCTTCCTTGAAGAGGTCCCGGACCCGGGACGCGCCCACGCCCACGAACATCTCCACAAAGTCGGAACCGGAGATGGAGAAGAAGGGCACGCTGGCCTCTCCGGCCACGGCCTTGGCCAGCAGGGTTTTGCCGGTGCCCGGAGGGCCCACCAGCAGAGCGCCCTTGGGGAGCTTGGCGCCGATTTCCGTGTACTTCCCGGGATTGTGGAGGAAGTCGATGATTTCCGTCAGGGATTCCTTGGCCTCATCCTGACCGGCCACGTCCTTGAAGGTGACGCCGGTGGACTTTTCCATATAGACCTTGGCGTTGGACTTGCCCACGCCGCCGATGCCGCCCATGCCCCCCATGCCTTTCTTCGCCATCCAGCTCATGCCGAAGGACAGCACCAGCATGATGACCAGGAAGGGCAGCAGGTTGATGAGGAACAGCAGAATGGGGCTGATGGGAGCCCGATAGTCCTCGTTGACCCGGACCCCCTGCTCCAGCAGCATGTCCACCGTGGCGTCGTTGGACTGAATCTGAACGGTGAAGAGCTCCAGAGTGACCCGCTGCTCCTGGCCCAGGACGTCCTGATAGACATAGCCGTCAAAGCCGGGGTCCGTTTCGCTTTTCTCAACGATGGTCCGGGTGTAGACAACGCCCTGGGGGTCGGTGTAGGTTTTGCCCTCCTTCAGCGTAATCAGGAGGATGGCCTCGTCGGTGTCGAAGTCCACCGCATCCACATCGCCGCTTTCCACCATATCCAGGAACTGGCTGTATTCCATCTCGACGGAGGAAGCCCGGTGCCCGGCGCTGGTCATGTAGTTGGTGGCGTAGCTGACGACGGCGGTCAGCAGCAGGGCCCAGCAGATCAGGTGAATAAAGCCCCGCCAGTTGTTGTTGGTGTTTTTGCCGTCTCCCGGCTTGTTGTTTTTATTGTTTTGGTCCATTTATGGAAGACTCCTTTCAGAGAAACGCGAAATGAGCAGAGAATAGCCGCCGCGGCTGATAAACAAGCGAAGCATCTGTTCCCCGGGGGACGCCGCCAGGGGGCAGAGCCCTGTAAAGAAAGAGATGCGCGGTCAACTCAGGAACCCGTACGCGTCCCTGATGACCGTGAAACGGCCCTGCGGCTGCCTCATGGTCAGGCCCCGGCGCGGTTCGCGCGCCGCAGGCCGTTGCCCGCCTCAAAAAATGTCTGCCGGTTTTCAGGTGTTTTGACCAGTATAGTGCAGTATAACACAGAAACCCGGCGGTCACAAGGACAAGCGGCTCTTTTTTCATGAAATTTCTGTAAATAAACCCTGACAGCCCCAGAGAAGCGTCCCATGAAGTCCGCCCCCTGCACCTCATCCGCCTGATGAAATACGTTTCCGGCTCCGGGGCTCCGCGGGCATCCTGTGCAAATTCCCACTTTATTGTCCCGCCGCTTTATGGTATACTGTTCCATGTATTCGACCAAATAACCGACAGAGAGGGAACCGACCATGATGGAAGACTGGAAGACGAGAAACGAAGAGGCCGACGGCGTCATTGAGGGCCGCAACGCGGTGATCGAGGCCCTGCGGGCCGGGACCGCCATTGACAAGATTTATCTCCAGAAGGGAGAGACGGACAAGACCCTGGGCCACATCGCCGCCAAGGCCCGGGCGGCCGGCACGGTGGTGGTGGAGGCGGACCGGCGGAAGCTGGACGCCATGAGCCGCACCCATGCCCATCAGGGCGTCATCGCCCTGGCGGCGGTGCGGGCCTATGCCTCGGTGGAGGAGATTCTCCGGTCGGCGGCGGACAGGGGGGAGCCTCCCCTGATTGTGGTCTGCGACGAGCTCAGCGACCCCCACAACCTGGGGGCGGTGATCCGGACGGCGGAGTGCGCCGGAGCCCATGGAGTGGTGATTCCCAAGCGGCGCAGCGCCGGACTGACGGCGGTGGTGGCCAAGACCTCCGCCGGGGCGGTGGCCCATGTGCCGGTGGCCCGGGTGCCGAACCTGCCCGCCCTGCTGGAGGGGCTGAAAAAACAGGGACTTTGGGTTTTCGGCACGGCGGCGGACGGAGCCACCCGGCTCTATGACGCCGATTTGAAGGGCCCCGCCGCCATTGTCATCGGCAGCGAGGGGGAGGGCATGGGCCGTCTGGTGCGGGAGCACTGCGACGTGCTGGTGAGCATTCCCATGCGGGGGAAGCTGAACTCCCTGAACGCCTCGGCGGCGGCGGCCATTCTCCTGTATGAGGCGGTCCGCCAGCGGATGGAATGAAAAGCGAGGGGGAGACATGGCGGAAGAGCACAGCATCAAAAATCTGGATCATACCCTGACCCATACCGACGTGCCCGCCTCGGACGAGGAGTTTTCCCTGGAGGAGATTCTGGCGGAGTACGGCGGGAGTCTGGAACAGCAGCTGCTGCGCCAGGCGGAAGCGGCGGCGGAACCCAAAGAGGCGGAATCTCCGGAGGAAGCGCCGGAGCCCAAACAGGCGGAGCCTCCGAAGGAAGCGGAACCCACAACGGCAGAGTCTCCGAAGGAAACGCCGGAGCTCAAACAGGCGGAGCCTCCAGAGGAAACGCCGGAGCCGCCGAAGGAAGCAGAACCCAAAGAGGCAGAGCCTCTTGAGGAAACACCGCCGGAGACCGGGGAAACGGACATTACCCTTGAGCAGATTCTGCTGGAGGCCGCCCGGATGAGGGAGGAAGCCCCGCCGGAAGCCGAAACGGAGAGAGCGCCGGAGGCCAAAAGGGCAGAGCTTTCCAAGGAGGTGCCGCCGGAGGTCAAAACGGCAGAGCCTCCGGAGAAAGCGCCGTCGAAGGCCAAAACGACAGAACTTCCGGAGAAATCGCCGCCGGAGGCCAAAACGGCAGAGCCTCCAGAGAAAGCGCAGCCGAAACACAGAAGGGAAGAACCTCCAGAGAAGGAGTCGCCGAAGGCGGAAACAAAAAAGGTGCCGGAGACGGAGACCGGGACGCCGGCGGTTTCCCGGGAGGATAGGGATGTGCTGCGGGAACCCCTGTCCGCCCGGTCCATCTCCATTGAGGAGATGGTGAACAGCACCGTGGAGGCGGTGATGGAGGAGCAGGCGGAGGAGCCCATCCTGTCCCCGCGCCGGGGCCTGTTCTCCCGGAGGCGGATGGAGGACACGGAGGATCTGCCGGGCCCGCCGGAGCCGGAACCGGAATATGTGCCGGAGCCCATCGGGCCGGAGCCGGACCTGCGGGACGTGGCCCAGGACTGCCGGGAGCGGTATCTGTCCCGGAAAAAATCTCTGCTGCCGCCGCTGCTGGCGGCGCTGCCGCCCACGGCGGCGCTGCTGGCGGAGCGGAGGGGGCTGACGGTGCCCCTCTGGTCCGGGGACCCCCATTTTCAGAGCCTGGCGCTGCTGGCCTGTCTGGGCATAACGGCGCTGCTGTGCCGGTATGTGTTTTTGAAGGCGGCGGTGATGCTGGCCCGGCGGCGCTGCGTCAGCGAGCTGCTGATTGCCGTTTCCGTTCTGGCGGCGGCGGCGGACTGCGTGGTCCGCCTGCGGCTGGAGGAGCGGAGCGCCGTGATGCCCTACGCCGCCATTCCCTGCCTGGCCCTGGTGTTTGCCCAGTGGGGCGTCCGGAGGGAGAGCCGGGGGGATTACGACATGTTCCGCACCGCCGCCATGGACGACGAGCCGCCCTATCTGGTGACGGACACCCAGAGGGGGGCCTGCAAGCAGCGGGGCTCCGTCCCCGGCTTCTATACCACGGCGGCCCGGGACAACGCGGCGGTGCTGTGGCAGACGGCGCTGCTGCCGGTGTTCGGCACGGCGGCCTTTGTGTTCGCGGGGCTCAGCTCCTTCGGTCAGGGGCGGAAGGCGGACTTCTTCCTGAACCTGTCCGCCATTTTATCCGCGGCGGGCACCTTCTCCCTGGCCCTGTGCTGGCCCCTGCCCTGGTCCAGGCTGGCCGGGCACCTGCAAAAGTCCGGGTCCGCCGTGGCGGGCTGGTCCGGAGCTCAGAAAATCAGCCGGAAGCGCTGCATGATTGTGACGGACAGCGACCTCTTTCCGCCGGGCACCATCCAGCTCAAGGCCCACAGGCTCTATGGCGAGGAGCTGGGCAGGGCCGCCTCCCTCGCCGCCTCCGTGGCCCGGGCCGCCGGCTGCGGACTGGAGCGGTTTTTTGACGGCCTGCTCCGGGCCGAGGGCGGCTCCTATGAGGAAGTGGAGGATTTCAGCTTTTACGAGGAAGGCGGGTATTCCGGCATGATCCGCGGGGAATCTGTGCTGATGGGCACCGGACCCTTCCTGCGGAAGATGGGCGTCCGAATGCCCGGAGACGTGAATCTTCGGACCGGCGTCTTTCTGGCGGTGGACAAAACCCTGGCTGCCGTATTCGCTGTGAAGTATAACCCGTCGGACAATGTGGATTTCGCGTTGAATATGATGCGCCGCAGCCGCATTCTGCCCATTCTGGCCTCCCGGGACCCCAACATCACCCCGGCCCTGCTCCGGCGGAAGTTCAGCAGAGGCGTCCGGCTGGAGTACCCGGACCTGTCGGAGCGGGTGGCCCTCAGCGAGGCGGAGAACGACCGGGATCTGCCCCGCGCCCTGCTGCTCCGGGAGGGCCTTCTGCCCTATGCCGAGACGGTGGCGGGGAGCCTGCGGCTGTGCAGGGCCGTCCGCTGGGCGGCGGCGCTGTCCCTGCTGGGGAGCTGGGCGGGGACCCTGCTGAGCTTCTACCTGGTGTCCCTGGGGGCCTATGACCTGCTGAATCCCCTGGCCCTGGAGATGTTTCTGCTGCTGTGGACCCTGCCGGTGCTGCTGGTGTCGGACTGGTCGGGGCGGTACTGACCGGCGGCGGGACGCGGAGAAGAGGGAACAGACGCCCCGGGCGGCCGGACAGAGGCAGGGGCTTCGGCCGTGCCGGAAGCCGGACAGGATACATGAAAAGGCCTCCTTCCCGTGCGGGAAGGGGGCCTTTTGCGGCAGCGGGGAAGCGCCGGAATCAGACGGAGAACAGCAGCTGGCTGTACACGGGCATGGGCCAGTACTCGGCGGCGGTGAGAACCTCCAGAGCGTCCACGGAGGTCCGGGCATTGGCCATGTCGGGGAGCAGGACGTCGTGGCAGTAGCGCATGGCCGCCTCCAGCCCGGCGGGCAGCTCCTCCAGGTCCGAGGCCAGGATGCGGCACTCCTCCATCAGATCGTCGGTGATTTTGGCCACGCCTTTGGCGGTGTTGACCTCATAGGCGCAGGGGACGTCCATGCGCTTTTTGCTGTCTGCCCGGGTGCAGAGGTCGGCGGCGTACCGGGAGACGGCGGGGAGAATGTCGTGGCGGATCATGTCAATCATGGTGCTGGCCTCAATTTTCAGGACGTTGACATAGTTTTCCACATGGATTTCGTACCGGGCCTGAATCTCCTCCTTGATGTAGATGCCGTGCCTGACGAAAAGGTCCACGTTCTTGGGGGCGACATAGGCCGGCAGGGCGTCGGCGGCGGATTTGAGGTTGCTCAGACCCCGCTGCTCCGCCTCGGCAATCCAGGCCCCGTCATATCCGTTGCCGTTGAAAATGATGCGCTGATGCTGGGTGAAGACCCGGCGGATCAGCTTTTGCAGGTCGCTCTGGAAGTCGGTGGACTGCTCCAGCTCGTCGGCAAACTGCTTCAGCTCCTCGGCCATGATGGTGTTCAGGGCGATGTTGGGCCCGGAGATGGACTGGGAGGAGCCCAGCATCCGGAACTCGAATTTGTTGCCGGTGAAGGCCATGGGGGAGGTCCGGTTCCGGTCCGTGGTGTCCTGGCGGATGGCGGGGAGGACGTCCACACCGATTTCCAGGGTCTTCTTGCTGGCGTCGGTGTACTCGGTGCCCTGGATGATGGACTCCACCACGGCGTTCAGCTCGTCTCCCAGGAAGATGGAGATGACGGCGGGAGGGGCCTCCTGCGCGCCCAGACGGTGGTCGTTTCCGGCGGTGGCCACGGTGGTGCGGAGAAAGTCCTGATATTCGTCCACACCCTTGACAAAGGCCGCCAGGAACAGCAGGAACTGGGCGTTCTGGCTGGGGGTGGAGCCGGGGCGGAAAAGGTTTTTGCCGGTGTCGGTGCCCAGGGACCAGTTGTTGTGCTTGCCGGAGCCGTTGACGCCGGCAAAGGGCTTTTCATGGAGCAGGCAAACCAGGTCGTGGCGGTCCGCCACCTTCTTCATGACCTCCATAACCAGCTGATTCTGGTCGCAGGCAGTGTTGGCATCGGCGTAGATGGAGGCCATTTCGTGCTGGGAGGGGGCCACCTCGTTGTGCTTGGTCTTGGAGGGGACCCCCAGGGACCAGAGTGTTTCGTCCAGGTCCTTCATAAAGGCGGCCACCCGGGGCTTGATGGCTCCATAGTAGTGGTCGTCCAGCTCCTGGCCTCTGGGGGGCTTTGCGCCGAAGAGGGTCCGGCCCGCCATGCGCAGATCCTTCCGCCGGGCATAGAGCTGCTTGTCGATGAGGAAGTACTCCTGTTCGGGACCCACCTGGGCAATGACCCGGCGGGTCTGGGTGTCGCCGAAGAGGCGGAGAATCCGGATGGCCTGACGGCTCATTTCGTCCAGGGACCGCAGCAGGGGGGTCTTTTTGTCCAGGGCGTGGCCGGAATAGGAGCAGAAAATGGTGGGGATGCAGAGGGTGCCCTCCTTCAAAAAGGCGAAGGATGTGGGGTCCCAGGCGGTGTAGCCCCGGGCCTCGAAGGTGGCCCGGAGGCCGCCGGAGGGGAAGGAGGAGGCGTCCGACTCACCCCGGACCAGCTCCTTGCCGGAGAACTCCATCATGATTCTGCCGCCGCCGATGGGGTTGATGAAGCTGTCGTGTTTTTCGGCAGTGACGCCGGTCATGGGCTGGAACCAGTGGGTGAAGTGGGTGGCCCCCTTTTCAACAGCCCACTGCTTCATGGCCTCGGCGATCTCATTGGCGGTGGAGATGTCCAGGCTGGTGCCCTCGGTGACGCATTTTTTCCATGCGCCGTAGGAGGCGGGGGAGAGGCGCTCCTTCATGGTTTCCTCGTTGAAAACCCGGCTGCCGAAGAGCTCAGGCAGATGCAGAGTGGTTTCCATAATATGTCCTCCTTAAAATTGGAAATGAACGGATTTGGTCAGGAATCAGGAGTTAGTTAGGAATTAGGAGTTAGGAATTAGGAATGACAGAAATGATGGAACAATTCCTAACTCCTCATTCCTAATTCCTAATTGGGCAATGGCGGCTTACTGTCCGCTGGCGCCGTAGTTGCTCAGCACCCGGGCGGAGGGATCGGAGACATCGCAGCCTGCCCAGGATTTGTTCGGCATCCAGAAGTCCTGAATCATGGGTGCCTGCCCGGGGTAGTATTTCTCGAAGATATCCCGGTACAGCAGGCTTTCCTTGGTGAAGGGCGGGCAGTACCCATAGCTCCGCCGTCGGGACTCAAATTCCTCATCGGTATAGGTCTCTTCGGCACAGGCCTTCAAATCGTCCACCATGGAGTGGCCCACGGCGTCGGAGAAGGCGGCCTTCTGCCGCCAGAGGATGGAGTCCGGCAGGAGACGGTCCTTTTCAAAGGCGTGGCGCAGCAGGTATTTGCCGATGCCGTAGGTGTTCAGTTTCATGGCCGGGTCCAGGCTCATGACGTATCGGACGAAGTCCAGGTCTCCGAAGGGAACCCGGGCCTCCAGGGAGTTGACGGAGATGCACCGGTCCGCCCGGAGCACGTCGTACATATGAAGCTCGTCAATCCGCTTTTTCGACTCCTGCTGAAAGGCCTCGGCGTCCGGGGCGAAATCGGTGTATTTATAGCCGAAAAGCTCATCGGAAATCTCGCCGGTCAGCAGCACCCGGACGTCCGTCCGCTCATGGATGGCCTTGCAGCACAGATACATGCCCATGCTGGCCCGGATGGTGGTGATGTCCCAGGTGCCCAGCAGGGCGATGACCTCCTCCAGAGAGGCCAGAACCTCCTCCCGGGTCATGTAAATCTCCGTGTGGTCCGCGCCGATATACTCTGCCGCCTCCCGGGCATATTTCAGGTCGATGGCGTCCTTGTCCATGCCGATGGCGAAGGTGCGGATTTTTTTGCCCAGCACGATGGAGCTGATGGCGCAGACCAGACTGGAGTCCAGGCCGCCGGAGAGCAGGAAGCCCAGCGGGGCGTCGGCGTCCAGCCGCTTGTCGACCCCGGCGATGAGCTTCTCGCGGATTTTTTTGCAGGCGGTCTCCAAATCGTCCCGGCAATACGCGTCCACGGCGGTCAAACCGGCGTAGCGGGTAAACTTCCCGTCCGCATAGTAGCACCCCGGCGGGAAGGGGCGGATTTCCCCGCACAGGCCCACCAGGTTTTTCGCCTCGCTGGCGAAGACGATGCCGCCGGCAGAGTCATACCCGTAGAACAGGGGACGGATGCCGATGGGGTCCCGGGCGGCGACCAGGGAATCGGTCCGGGAATCGTAAATGATTAAGGCAAATTCCGCATCCAGCCCGGCGAACATATCCAGCCCCTGTTCCCAGTACAGGGGGAGCAGGATTTCGCAGTCGCTGCCGCTGCGGAAGGTATAGCCCTGTTCCTCCAGCCGCCGTTTCAGGGCGCGGAAGCCGTAGATTTCGCCGTTGCAGACCAGGCGGTCGTTCCCGCGGCGGAAGGGCTGCATCCCCTCCGGGGTCAGATCCATGATGGCCAGCCGGTGGAAGCAGAGCCAGCCCGAGGGGGTTTCCTCAATCCGGGACATGTCGGGGCCCCGGGAGCGGGTGCGGTCAAAATAGGGGGTCAGCTCTGCGCGGGTCAGGGTCTTCCGGGAAAATCCCATAATGGAACACATAATCAACACCTCCGGTTTTCCCGCTCCGCCCCCTGGACGGAGCGTAACAAAAAACGCAGCTATATCCTATTTATTAGGACGAATAGCTGCGATCCGCGGTGCCACCTAATTTACCTTCCCCGTGAGGGGAACGGTCACCTTTCAAGGCTCCATCAAGCCTGTGTGATATAACGGTCACAGCCCGTCGCGCTTACTGACGGCAGTCCGCCGTGTTCAGGTTGCGGCTCCGGAGTGTTCTTTCCCGCGGATTCTTTGTGCGGGGTTTGCACTATCCCCCGCTCACTGGAACGGAACGTCCGCGGTACTTTTCTCCATCAGCGCCTTTGCCAATGTTTGAATTGTTGCTTGCAGTGTATCACCCGGCGCGGACATCTGTCAACGTCAAAACATACAAAATCCGGCAGAGCCCGGCGGAAAAATTTTTCGGAGACAGAAAAACGGGCGTCCGTTTGGACGCCCGCCAGCTTGTCGAAAAAGCAGTACAGACTTGGACGACGGAAAGGAAGATAGTATGAAAGAAACCCATCAGGGGTGTCTTTCATGTGCAATCAATAAGTTTTCAGAACTTCCCACGGGTTCTGAAAACTTGCACAGGCTGTCGAAAACACTTTTTCGACAGCCTGACGGGCGTCCGTTGGGACGCCCGCCGGAATCTACCAGGGTCTGTCATGGTATGGGGAGTCGTCCACGCCCCGGCTCCGGAGCCGGGCCACCAGACGGTCCAGAGGGCCCCGCCAGAGCTTTTGGAACCACCTGGTTTCTCCGAACCAGCGGACCAGCGTGGGACTGACGGCGTAGTAAGTCCGGATGAAGGCCCGGCCATACCAGCTCCCGGCCAGCATATTGTCCCGGAAACGGCGGAGGGTCCAGACCTGGGGGCAGTCATAGGAGCCGTAGACAGCGGTGGCGACGTAGCAGCCGGCGGATTTTGGAGTTTCCTCATATTGGATCTCGCCGCCTTTGAGGGTCTCCTTGCTGCCGTCCATGTACTCGATCTCGATTTTAGTCAGTTCAATTGTGGAAATCGTAGAATTGTACCAGGTATTCTCAAAGGTACAGCTCCCGGTATTTCCGGCATTGATGGGCCCCGTCACTTCAAGATAGGCTTCGCTTCTGCCTCTGGTTGTGCATTTCTGAACGTCCTTGACCGCATTATAAGGGACTACCGTAAAGGTCACATATTTGATGTTCTTGTCACTGTCGTTCCTATACCGAAAACGTACGCTGACGCCTCCCGCGCTGTTGGGGCCGGGCTGCCAGACCTCTCCCGATTGGCCAGGAACATATCCCATGTGCCCCGGCGCTACTTCCCGCATGATCATAAAACCGCTTTCCTCCATTTCATTGTTTTCACCGCAGCGGCCCAGGGGGCGAATGGGCCCCCGGCCGCCGGGCGAAAAACAAAAACGCCATGCAGGTCCGGAGCCTACACAGCGCATGGAGCGGCGTTTTCTTGCCGGCAGAGCGCAGGACTACAAAGGCAAACCGGCACTTGCGTGAAAAGTCGGTTTGTCGTATAATAATCCATGCGGTGCGGATTCGCCGTTGTGTAGGTGGTAGAGGCACCTGTACAGGCTTGCGGGTGCTGCAACACCCGCAAGCTGCCGCATTTTTGTTTTTCAAGTCGATTATAGCAGGAATGCGGCGTATTTGCAAGATGCTTTCCGAGACATTTTTCCAGACCTTTTTCCGGATCTTTTTGGGGGTTCTCCGCCCCAGCCGAACCTGAAAGGGCAAAAGAAGCGAACAATCCCCTCCGTTTTGAAACGGAGGGGATTGTTGTTGACAGAGCCCCCGGACCGCGTCCCAATGTGACGGTTTTCTGTGCCGGAAGCGGTGAAGGGGGAGCGGTATTTTCTGCCGGTAACCGCTTTCATTACACCTTTCATTACACCAGAGTCCGCCCGGGATGCCAATGTTCGAAGGACCGGGGGAGTGTCCAAACGCGCAAGTTGTCGGGAGGCGGAGCCGCGCCCCTCGGGAAGCCGGTCATTTTGCGGACAGGGACCCGGAACGCAGAGGAGCGGTCAGTCCTCCAGATTCTCCGCGCAGAGAATTTCGATGCGGGGCCGGAGCCGTCCGGATTCCAGGGGCTTTTTTTTGCGCAGATAATCCCTCAGCAGCAGAAGGGGAGCGTAACCCTGGCGCGTCAGATCCTGGGGTATCGTAAAGTCCACCGCGCCGGAAGATATGAGCTTCCGGACGCTCTCGTTGATATCATGGCAGACCACATGGACTTTGCCGGTTCTTCCGGCCCGTTGGATGGCGGCGCAGCAGCCGGAAACGCTGAGGTTCGCCATGTAGACCCCCCGCAGTTCCGGCCAGCTCTCCAGAGACTCCGAGACCACCCGGAGGGTCATCTCATAGTCGTTATAGGTCTCCCGGACGATGAGCCTCTCCGCCGGGAATCCCAGCTCCGCCAGCCGTTCCCGGAAGCCGTCCAGCCGCTGGCGGTGGCCGTCGAATTTCAGGTTTCCGGCAGTGGCGAGGATAGGCCCTTTTCCGGAAACACACTTGAACAGCAGCCCGGCGGCCACCCGGCCCGCCTGACGGATATCCTGGCCCACAAAGCACAGCCGCCCGCTCTCCGGCAGGTCCGAGTTGAAGGTAACGCAGGGGATTCCTTCTTCCACGCTGGCTGCAATCCAACTTTGAATTGTTGGGTCGTTGACGGCGCAGACCGCAAAGCCTTCCGCTCCCTCCGCCTTCATGGCCTCCAGCAGCTCCACCGCCTCCTGGGGCAGGTCTGTCTCGCAGCGGCGGACCAGCACCCGCACCTTGGATTCCTCCAGTTCTTCGCATGCCTGACGGACGCCCTCCGTCACCTCGGTACGGAACTGGCCCTCCCAGTTGGGCAGCAGGACCCCCAGGGTCAGGGGCCGGAGGGCGGCGTCTGCCTGCCGCCGGTAGACCTCCCGGGGGGAGATGTAGCCCAGTTCCCGCATGGCCTCCAGCACCCGACGCCGGACCTCCTCGTTTACATGGGGCCGGTCATTCAGCACCCGGTCCACCGTCCCACGGGAGACCCCCGCCAGCTCCGCCACCATCTGAATTGTCGGCCTGTTCCCCATAGTCAACGCCTCCGATTGTGTGATTGCACAACGCTGCTTTGTATTATATATGGAAACGTATTCCCTGTCAATCCGTAAAAAAATGCGCCCCATTTTTGTACAGTTCTCTAATGTTTAAAAGGGTTTGTCATTTTTTATTGACAAGAGCGTCAGAAGTGCTATTATGTGTTTAACGTCAATATGTGCAAAGCACAATCAAAAGGAAACAAGGAGGATGAAACATGGTCTTTCAGAAATCAGCCTGCATCGAGCCCATGTACAGCGAGCTTCCCTTCCTGGAGCGGTTCCAGGCGGCGAAGCGGGACGGATTTGAGTTTGTGGAGTTCTGGAGCTGGACGGACAAGGACCTGGACGGGGTGAAGGCGGCGGCGGAAGCCGCCGGAATCGGCATCTCCGGCTTCAACGGCGACGCGGACCTGTCCCTCATCGACCCGGAGCAGAGGGAGGATTATCTGGCTTTCCTCCGCCGGTCCGTGGAGGCGGCGAAGAAGGTGGGGGCCCGGTCTGTGACCATCCACTCCAACGGCCTGGGAGACGGCGGGGTGGTCATTGACCACTATGACGGACTCAGCGATACGGTGAAGCTCTGCGCCATGTTCGACACTCTGAAGCAGTGCGCGAAAATCGCCGAGGATTCCGGCGTCTCCATGAACCTGGAGCCTCTGAACGTCACCACGGACCACGTGGGCAACTTCCTCCGGACCACCCGCATGGCAGCGGAGATGACCCGGCTCATCGGCTCCCCCAGGCTGAAGGTCCTCTACGACGTGTATCACATGCAGCTCAACGAGGGCAGTCTCTGCGACAACATCCGGGCCTATGGGGACCAGTTCGGCCACATTCATGTGGCGGACGCCCCCGGCCGCCATGAACCCGGCACCGGAGAGATCAACTACGCCAATGTGTTGGCCTGCCTGGAGGAAACCGGCTACACCGGCCTGATCGGGTTTGAGCTTATGCCGAAGACCTCCACCGCTGAGGCGGTAAAAGCAATCATGAAACTTTAAATTCAATATCTTAAGAAGGAGAGACGCATATGAAAACCATCAAAATCGGCATCATCGGAGCTGGACGGATCGGTCGTGTCCATGCGGAGAACATCGCAAAATTCGTCCCGGAGATGGAGATTAAGACCATCGCTGACCCCTACATGAGCGAGGAGACCCAGGCCTTCCTCCAGCGGCTGCGCATCCCCAACATCGTCAAGGATCCGGACGTAATTCTGAAGGACCCGGAAATCAGGGCGGTTGTCGTCTGCTCCCCCACGGACCTTCACGCGGAGTATGCCATCAAGGTGGCCGAGGCCGGGAAGGACGTCTTCGTGGAGAAGCCGGTGGACTACCGCATCGAGCGGGTGAAGGAGGTCATCGCCGCGGCGAAGAAGAACGGGGTCAGGCTCCAGGTGGGCTTCAACCGCCGCTTTGACCACAACCACCGGGCCGTCTACGAGGCCGTCCGGGCCGGAAAGATCGGCAAGGTGAATCTGGTGAAGATCAGCTCCCGGGACCCCGAGCCCCCCACCATCGACTATGTGAAGGTCTCCGGCGGCATCTTCTACGACATGATGGTCCACGACTTTGACATGGCCCGCTTCCTGGCGGGGTCCGAGGTCACCGAGGTCTTCGCCTACGGCGGCGTCCTGGTGGACCCGGCCATCGGCAAGGCGGGGGACGTGGACACCGCCGTGGTGTCCCTGAAATTTGCCAACGGGGCCATGGGCGTTATCGACAACAGCCGGAAGGCCGTCTACGGCTACGACCAGCGGGTGGAGGTCTTCGGGTCCGAGGGCGCGGTGATGGACGAAAACGACACCCCCCACAACGCCACCTTCTACGGGGCGGATGGAACATCCTCCAGCCCCTGCTATAAAATCATGTGGGACCGGTACACCATGGCCTTCGCCGCCGAGCAGCGGGCCTTTGCCGAGGCGGTCCTGAGCGGCACGGAGACCCAGGTCACCGGCGAGGACGGCCTGGCCCCCATCCTCATCGCTGCCGCCGCCACCAAGTCCCTCAAGGAGGGGCGGCCTGTCAGGATTTCGGAAATTCAGTAAATATCTATACTATAGCAAGCGCCAAAATTTCCGACAAAGGGGGCGGCCAGGGGGCCGACCCCTACCCCCCTGCAGAGGGGTGTAGGGGCTGCCGCCCCCGGCGGCCCGCTGGCAGCAATGATGAAGGTTGCTATAATCCGGCTGGACAGATGTGCATTTTGTCGGAAAATGCGATGGAAAATGGTGATTTTTTACAAGAAAGGAACCGGTCTGTGAGGCCGGTTCCTCTTTTGCGCACTGGGGTTCTCAAAAGAGGGCAAAAAGCCCTCCGGGCCAGGGGGAACGGCGGCCCGCGGAGTGGAATAATATGGAGGGGCCGGCAGACGGAAAAAGAAAAATCTTCTTGTATTCCTGGGTATGCCGTGCTACAATAAAATAAGAACTGTGCATGGCGCGTATCCCTTTGCCTGCGCCATGGGGGATGCGGGATTCCGCTTTTCCCTCGCGGCTGAAATTGCTGGAGCCAAGACGGTTTTGAAGGTATTTTCGGCTGGCACAGTTGTGCCCCGCGTCTGAAAAAGACGGGAAGGGCATAGAGATTGTCTGTGAAGGGGGGCGGTACATGGCACCTGAAAAACCGGCGGAGCTGAATCCGCCGGAACAATGGGCCTCGCTGCTATGGGCACGACAGACGGCGGGGCAGAGTACAAAAATACGGCAGACCGCAAAACAGAAATCATCCTCAACAACAGCAACCTGGCAAACCGGGGGAAATCCCGGGACGCAAAGCCATAGGGACTAAGGCGCATTCTGAAGTTGAAATGAGATATGTTCAATTTTTTGAGCCGCTATGTCAGCCTGGCCGCTAATTATAAAAGGCAAACCGCTGGAAACGGCGGGACGCAAAGCCAGGGACCTAACGCGCTGCCGGTGCAGATAAGAACGGAAGCGGCTCAGGGGGTACCCCCTGACGGCTTACACTTCCGTGTAAGCCGATTGCATCTGTTCAGCACCGGCGGGGCAATGGCCGCCCAGCCACTGATTATAATTAGCAAACCGCCAGAAATGACGGGACGCAAAGCTATGGGGCCTAATGTCAATTCCGCGCCGGACTTCTTCGGAAGGAAGGCGGGGAAGAACGGGGGCGCGAGGGAAGGCCGTGAGGCCGTTCCGCTCACGCTGAGTCGTTCCGACGATGGCAGCCCGGCCGCCGGATACTTTGCATCCGAGCATTTTACGCAAAGAAAGGAAGATATGAATGAGTACTTGGAAAAACTTATGCAAACGCGGCTTTGCGGTATTTCTGTCTCTGACACTGTGCCTGAGCCTGATGAATGTCTCCGCGTTTGCGGCGGGGGCAGAGGACGTCGGCTCTGACGACACCAGCATCAGCGATACCCAAAACGAAAGCGAGACTTCCACTGAGTCCAACGAGGACAAGGAAGACGCCGACGAGCCCGCCGAGGACGGAAACGACGCTGAGAACTCCGACGAGTCCGATGAGGACGAGAACGGCGAGACCCAGACCCCCGAGGACGAGGAAGACACCAACAAGCCCGCCGAGGGCGAGAACGGCGAGACCCAGACCCCCGAGGACGAGGAAGACGCCAGCAAGCCCGCCGAGGGCGAGAACGGCGAGACCCAGACCCCCGAGGGCGAGGGTGACGCCAGCGAGCCCGCCGAGGGCGAGAACGGCGAGACCCAGACCCCCGAGGGCGAGGGTGACGCCAGCGAGCCCACCGAGGGCGAGAACGGCGAGACCCAGGCCCCCGAGGGCGAGGAAGACGCCAACAAACCCGTCGAGGGTGAGAACGGCGAGACCCAGGCCCCCGAGGGCGAGGAAGACGCCAACAAGCCCGCCGAGGGCGAGAACGGCGAGACCCAGACCCCCGATGAGGGCGAGAACGGCGAGACCCAGACCCCCGATGAGGAGGAGACCTCCGGCGCTCTGGGCGAGTTCCTGAGCAAGATCGAGGCGATTGGCAGCGGCGAGCTGGATATGGACGGCATTCTTTCTGCCATTGACGACTGCCTGAGCAGCTATGAGCAGCTGAGCGAAGAGGAAAAGGCCGCCCTGGCCGACGCCCGCGACGCGCTGCTGACCTATCAGGGAGAACTCACCGGCGTGCTGCCCGATCCGATTGCCCCTCAGCTGCCCGAGCTTCCCGAGGTTCCCCAGGCTCCCCAGTATTCCGACGCGGTCCAGGCGTTTCTTGACGCGGCGGCTCAGCTGCCCGAAGAGGTCACCGAGGAGAACGTGGAGGAAGTGGGCGCGGCTCTGGAGGCCCTTCTGCCTCTGTATCAGAGCCTGAGCGAGGAAGAGCAGAACCTGGATGTCGTGGTGTCCGCTTATATCCGCGTGATGGCGGTCTATGAGCAGTATACCGGCGTGAAGGCTATGCTGATGGACGGTTTCGTGGCCCGGGCTGGCGAAGAGGACGACGAAGACGTTGAGTATTTTGAGACTCTGCAGCTTGCTATCCGGAGTGCCGAAGGCAGAAATGTTTACCTGCTTCAGGATGTGACCGAGAGCGTTTTGCTTCCGGCTAACGGCGCTGTGCTGGACCTGGGCGGCCACACTCTGACCGGCAACGGCAGAGCGGCTGTCAGCATCATGGCCCTGCGCATCGGTGACCTCACCATCCAGAATGGTACCATTGTCGGCGCGGAAGGCTATCGGGCCATCGTGGCAAGCAACGTCAACCTGACCTTGGATCGTGTCACTATGAACCCCAGCGGCTCCCTTGAGAGCGAGAAAGTAGACTATAGTGTATCTTATTTTGGCGGTGGTTGCGTTTATATCGACAGTGGCACGCTAACTGTTGAGAATTGTATCTTTTCCGGCGATGCTGGTAAGTGGATGAAGTACAATGGTTCTCAAGGCGGAATTTACAAACCCGAGACTCCTTATGGCAGCCATATCTTCGCCGCCAGCGGTGTTAGCAGTGTGGCCATTTCTGGCAGCACTTTTGAAAACTCTGCAAGTGAGTACGGCGCGGTCTATGCTGCCTGTGCAAACGTGACGGTTGCCGACAGCACCTTCACCAACAACGGCAACGGCCTGCAGCTGGACAACAAGAACGGCCTCTTCGATGTCAGCGGGACCACCTTCACCGGCGGTACCAAGGCCATCAACGCCTCCAGCGGTTCCAAGATGACCCTGAACATCACCGACAGCACGTTCAGCGGCTTCACAGGCGGCCCCGTGGTGAACGCCAACGGCGCCACCAACATCACCGGCGGCTCCTTCTCCAGCAACAGCGTCGATTCCAACGGCGTTGTGCAGCTGGGCGGCGGCGCTCTGGAGATGGACGGCACCAGCCTCACCGACAACACCAGCGGCGGCGTGGTTAAGACCTACTCCGCTGCGGATGTCACCATGCGGAACGTCACCGCCACCGGCAACAAGGGCACCTCTTCCATGAACTCCGGCGGCAGCGTGCTGAATGCCAACAGCATCAAAGGCAAGACCGTGATTCTGGAAAACGTTACCGCTAAGGGCAATGAGCAGACCAAGGAGCATGGCGGCGCGTTCTATTTCGGCGGCAATTCCAAAACCGTGATCGAGATTAAGAACTGCACGCTGACAGGCAACACCGCTAAGAACAGCGGCGGCGCGATTTACCTGAACAACAAGGGTACTACCACCATCACGGATACCGAAATCAGAGGCAACACCGCAAATGGTACCGGCAAAGTGGCTGGCGGCGGCATTTATGTGGGCAGCACCAGCGGTACGGTTACCCTGGCGGGCAGCACCCGCATTTACAGCAACGAGACCCCCAAGGCGTCTGTGAAGCATCTGACGGTTGGCGCTGCGGCGGATATCGCGCTGGTTTCCAACTATTCTAAGGGAAGCGACTTCACTTCTGAGGACGCGGTCCAGCGGGCCACTCTGGTGCAGAACAACGAGACCAGCTTTACCGGCGACGACGGCAACAAGTATATCCTGACCAAGTCCGATGCCAAGGGGCTGCATTATTCCTCCGGTTCCGGCAGCAGCAAGAAGTTCTATTGGCCCGCGGGCTACTACACTGTCGTGGAAGAGCCTGCCCGTGTCTTTGTGAACGCTCCTGCGGGAAGCCACACCGGCGAGAATAATTTTGTGGCGGACGACCTGGCCAATGCTGTTGCTCTGGCCAGGGAGAGCGGCGCTCAGACCATCTATGTCTGCGGCAATGTCACGGTCGACATGGCCAGCGCGGTTTCCCTGAACAGTGGCATCACATTCACCCGCTGCACCGAGCACCGCAGCGGCCATATGTTCACCATTAACGGCGAAGTCACCCTGGACAACGCTCACATTGACGGCAACAAGGTGGACGGCGATGCTTCCATGATCTACGTTTCCAGCAGCGGTCACCTGACCATTGCCGGAAACACGCTGATCGAGAACGGCAAGAACGCTGCGGCGAAGGGTAAAGGCGGCGCCATCTACGTGCATCAGGGCAGCCTGACCATGACCGGCGGCACCATCAGCAACAGCTCTGCCCGAGAGGGCGGCGGTATTTACGCATTTGGCGGCACGCTGGTCGCTTTCGAGGGCGGCAAGGTCTCCAATAACACGGCTACCGGCGGCAACGGCGGCGGCGGCGCTTATATCGAGGCCACCTCCAGCGAGTTCGGCGTAAACGGCGGCCGGACCTACTTCGAGGGCAACATTGCCAACCAGATGGGCGGCGGTGTGTTCCTTGTAAACGGCACCAATGCCAACACCCACCACTTTATCTACAAGGCTACCTTCACCGGCAACAGGTCCCTTCGGACCGGCTACTATTATGACGGCGGCGCCATCTATATCCAGTCCGGCACCACCGCTCATATGAAGAACGTCTATGTCAGCGGCAATACGGACAGCGATCCCTGGCTGGCTCATAACAACTACACCGCCGTTGCGGTCTGCCCCACCGGCGAACTGGCAGTCTATGAGCTGGAGGGCCTGCTGGCTGTGAACAACAACGGCAAGGTGGACATCGGCGTTGTCGCCGGCGGCGTTATGCCTTCCGTCGACCCCATGGTCTATCTGCCCAGCTACGCTCCCGGCGGCGGCTCTGTTTCCTACACCTATTCCAACGGCAACCCTGTGGAGCTCGACGAGCACCAGTTCACCAAGGGCTACTTCCGTGTGAAGACCATCGCCTCTGACAGTGCGATTGCTTCCGCAAGAGCGACTGCCGAGGCGGACGGCGTGGTGATCACCGGCAACTATGCTACCCAGTTCGGCGCAGGCATCATGACCAACGGCATTCTGAAGATCGGCACCGAGACCACCACCCTCCGGGTGAACAAGGTCTGGGACGACGGCAATAAGAACCACGCGAATGACCGAATCGTGGTCTATCTGACCCAGGACGGCAAGATCGTGGATCAGGATTTCCGCGATGATTCCTGTGTGATTCTCTGCGAAGAGAATAACTGGAGCTACACCTGGACCAACCTGGGCGATCAGTTCACCTGGGGCGTGCAGGAAGCGGCTGTTCCCGGCTACTCCTCTGAGGTAAAGGTGGAGAAGGATACCGAGTTCGGCGCCATTGCTGACAAGTATTATGTCGCCACCATCACCAATGCACCCAGCCCCGAGGAGAGCGAGAGACTGGTCATCAGCAAGACCGCTTACGGCCTGGACCCCGACGCCAGCTACAAGTTCACCCTGAAGCTGGATAACGTGGGCGACAAGGTGTTCAGCATCCAGCTGCCGGACGGCAGCGTTGCTCCTATCTACAACAACGAGATCACCTTCTATCTGAAGGATGGTCAGTCCGCTGTTGTGGAAGGTCTGCCCGTGGGTTATACCTACGAGGTGACCGAAGAGGAGAACCCCGCCTACAAGTCCTTCACCTTCGACAGCGTGACCGAGGATGTGAACGGCTCTATTACCAGCGTCATGGTCGTGAATCTCCCCTTGGTAAGCATCACTGTACAGAAGCTGTGGAACGACACCGATGACGCGGCTTTCCGTCCTGATTCCATCACCGTCAACCTGATGAACGGCGAAATGGTTATGGACACCGCTGTTGTGACGCCGGACGAAAACGGCAATTGGTTCCATACCTTCGCGGACCTTCCCGAGTATGACGCGGAGGGCAACAAGATTGCCTACACCGTCAAGGAAGTCGGCGCGGATGGTTATGATGCCAAGTATGAGCTGAATACCGATGGCGTTTGGGTGATTACCAACACCCTGCGGCGGGGCAGCCTGACCATCAACAAGGCGGTTGTCGGCGGCGGCGGCGAGGCGGCAGACAAGGAATTTACCTTCACCGTGACCGGCGCTGACGAGAACACCAAGGACTACAAGGAAACCGTGACCATCAAGGGTGCGGGTACCGGCGTGCTGCAGGGCCTGCTTCCCGGCGCGTACACCGTGACCGAGGCGGATGCCTCTATCAGCGGCTATACCTGGAACGTTTCCGGTACCGGCGACGTCACAGTCGAGGCGAACAAGGAAGCCGAAGACACCACCAATGTCAATGTGACCAACACCTATACCGAAAACAAGCCCCTGGACGGCAGCCTGACCATCACCAAGGTGATTCGCGGCGGCGGCAGCGAGGCTCAGAACAAGACCTATACCTTCACTGTGACCGGTCCCGACGGCTACAACCGTACCGTGACCATCACCGGCGAGGGCAGCGTGACCCTGAGCCCCCTGACTCCCGGCGTGTACACCGTGACTGAGGACCGTGCGGGCGCTGTGATCAGCGGCTACACCCTGACCATTTCCGGCAGCGGTTCCACCGCTGAGGTTGTGGCCGGCGGCAGTGCGGATGTCACCATCACCAACACCTATACCACCCCCGGCGATCCGGGCGATCCTGAGGACCCCGAAGATCCCGAAGATCCCCCCACTCCTCCCCCCACTCCCGAGATTCCCGATGAGGAAGTTCCTCTGACGGATATTCCTGAGGAGGAGGTACCTCTGGCTGAGATTCCCGAGGAGCCCGAGGAGCTGGAGATTCCCGAGGAAGAAGTGCCCCTGGCAGACGTGCCTGAGACCGGCGACCTGAGCGGAAACTGGATGATGGCGATGCTCATGGGTGCTTTGGGTATGATTTGGATGGCTCTGACCGGCAAGAAACGGTCGGAAGAAGAGGGCTGAGCGGCTTGCGTTCCCGTTTGGGGACGTGAAATGCGAAACCTCTGAGCACCGGGCCCGGACATTTGTCCGGGCCCGGTGCTTTTTTGACGGAGCCGGACCGCTGTCTCCGGCAGCTGATATGGGTTTTTTCGAGTCTCGTGCCTGCCTTAACGCTGCATTTTAACATCAATTGTGTAATTGAGGGCTTCTTTTCCCCGTATCCTCTCGACTTTACCGGCGAATTGTGATATACTACACAATACATGGAAGAGAGACGCCATGTGAAAGGGAGGACCTGCCATGAATGAACCCCTGATCGAGGGCTGTGTGGATTCCTGGGCGTCCGCCATGGCGGCGGCTCGGGCCGGCGCAGACCGTCTGGAGCTGTGCGCCAACTTGTCCATTGGCGGCACGACCCCCTCGCCGGCGCTGTTCCGGCAGGTACAGCGGGACTGCGCCGTCAGAATCAATGTACTGATCCGGCCCCGGTTTGGAGATTTCCTCTACTCAGAGGCGGAAGCGGAGGAAATGCGCGAGGAAATCCGCATGTTTCGGAACCTGGGAGCGGACGGCGTGGTGATTGGGGCTCTGAGGCCGGACGGGACGCTGGACATGGAGAGCATGAAACGGCTGATAGACTGTGCCGGGACCATGGAGATTACCCTCCACCGTGCCTTTGACATGACCCGTGACCCTGGGGAGGCTCTGGAGGATGCGGTCCGGCTGGGCTGCCGCACCATTCTGACCTCCGGACAGGCGGAAAGCGCCCTGGCGGGACGGGAGGTACTGGGGGCCGTGTTTCGCCAGGCGGCGGGCCGGCTGGACATTATGGCCGGCGGCGGAGTGCGGAAAGAGCAGATCCGGACCCTCTGTGACGCTGCCGGCATCCGGGTGTTTCACACCACCGGGCGCAGGGGACCGCTGGACAGCGGCATGGTCTACCGGAAGCCCGGCGTGTCCATGGGTCTGCCGTCACTGAGCGAATACGAGCTTTGGCGGACAGACGAGGCGGAATTCCGGGAGTGCGCCCGCATTGTCCATGGCCTGGGCGGAGCGGCGGAGTAAGCTGCGCTGTCAATTTGAATGTTACAAAAGCAAAAAGGAATGATGCTATGAAAATGATTTTTCTTGTAGACGGAGACAACAACATCGGTACCGGCCTGAAGGGCATGGAAATGCTTTCGGAACAGGATACCGTTATGATTTTTTACCAGAAGGGCGGATTGTCCCCCAGCAGAATTCAAAAGCTCTGCGGGCAGTCCAAGGCCAGAATCCAGCTGATTGAAAGCATCCGGGGCGGCAAGAACGCCGTGGATTTCCAGATCATCACGGAGCTGGGGGTATTGATCGGCCAGAGGGAAGCGGATTACGCCTATGTCATCAGCCAGGATAAGGGCTATGCCGCTTCCATTGACGCCCTGCGGGCCCGCTATGCCGAGGCCTTTCAGGAGGTTTCCCTCCGCCCCTCCATCGAGGACTGTCTCAGCCTGCCCTTTGTCCTGCGGGCACAGGATCGCCATGCCCTCTGCAATGCCCTGGTGAAGGAGTACGGCGAGGCCCAGGGACTGGGGCTGTACAACCACCTCAAGCAGCTCTTTCAGGGCCTGGAGCGCGGCAGGAGCCAGGGGAGAAGGGACCAGACGGAGCGAATCGAAGCCGAGAGGAAGGAACAGAGCGAACGCGAGGGAAAGGCGCGCAGCGAACGTGAGGGGAAGGAACGAAGTGAGCGCGAAAAGAAGGAGCGGAGCGAACGCGAAAAGAAGGAGCGGAGCGAACGCGAAAAGAAGGAGCGAAGCGAACGCGAAAAGAAGGAGCGGAGCGAACGCGAAAAACCGTTGAAAATCACGCTGCCCCATCGAAACCGGGGCCGGAGCCGGGGCAGGTAACCGAATCAAACCTGTTCATATAGGTCGAAACAACCCCCCTTTTGGGGCGGTTTGACGGTCTGCTGCGCTCAAAACGTTAAACGTGTGCGCGGCGCCTGCTACGCTGCCGGTGACTGAACAGAATCCATGGGATTCTGTTCAGCTTTTTTTGCTGGTCCATGGGGAGAATTTCAATGCCCGTCAGGCCCTGAACAGGGCTCCGGCGGGTATTTTTTCATGTTTGCCCAGGGAAGGGCTGAGGGGAACGCCGCCGCTCCCCTTGACCGGACCGGCGGGAATATCTGGAAGCGCCGGACTGCTTCGATAAATTTCGACAAAATTCGACAAACAACTTGTCTTTCCGCCTGGAGTTTGTTATGATGTTAACTGGAAAGGCAGGGTTTTCCTCGGGTGGATGGAAACCCTGCCGCATATGCTAAAGCAGCAAATGAGAGACGTTCGGCGGTCCGGGGATTCCTTGGGAGCGTCCGTCCAAAGGACGGCGGTCCCGCCCTGCATCCGCCCGCTTTTTGCCTGAAATCCGCTTGAAAAGAGATGAGCGCCGCATTGCGGCATCTTTTTCACAGATTTTAAGCAGGGCCTTGTTCAGATGTTTCCCCTGGAAAGGAGCTTCCTGTTATGGATCTGGAATCAAATGATTTTTCATCAATTCTGCCCAATGCCGCCGCGCAGCTTCGGAATAGCCTGGGCAGTCTTTATCTGGCGGCCAAGCGCCTGGCCCCTGCCGCCGACCGGGAAACAGATCCCGATTTGGACGCCAAAGCCGCTCTGGTGGACCAGAGCTATTATCAGATGCTGCGACTGGTGAACAATCTGGAGGACGTAGGGAGCCTGGACAGCGACAGGCCCTATCCCCTTCAGGATATCGACATTGCCAGGCTGGTGGAGGAGCTTTTTGAAAAGACCACGTCCCTGGCCGCTCTGCGGGGCCTGAATACCCGGCTCCTCTGCCCCATGGAGAGCCACATCTGCGCCTGCAGCCCGGACGCGCTGGAGCGCCTGATGTTCCACCTTCTGTCCAACGCCTTCAAATTTACCCCTGCCGGGGGCATGATTACGGTGGAGCTCAGCCGCATAAAGGGAAGGGTGCTTCTGTCCGTGGCGGATACCGGCCCCGGGATTCCGAAGGAACGCCGGCTGTTTCTGTTCCGCCCCTGCCCCAGCAGCGCGCCCACGCCCTTTGGCATGGGCCTGGGTCTGGCGCTGAGCCAGCGGATTGCCAGGGGTCTCGGCGGCGTTCTGTATCTGGACCAGGCCGTTTCCCGAGGCAGCCGCTTCGTGCTCTCCATTCCGGACCGCCTGTGCGGGGATGTGCCCGTTCTGTCCGACAACGCCTTTGACTACAGCGGCGGCTTCAACCGCAGTCTCCTGGGGCTGGCGGACGCCCTGCCCACCAGGGCGTTTCTGCTCCGGAACCAGTGAGGGAAGCGCGCAGGCCGGGAAGCAGGCGGGAAAATTCCGGCGCTGAAAAGCGGAGCGGAAAAAAGACCAAAGGAGCGGGGTTGCGCGGCGGCGCCGGTTCCGGTATAATAAGAGCTGATAAGAGCGAAGGCAAACAAGGACCTGGTTCCGTCTGCTGACGCATACCGCTGTGAATTGATAAGGGAGGGTCCATGCAGAAACGCTATCATGCCATTTTCCCGGCAACTCTGATATTCTCCGGAGGACTGATGTTCCTGGGCCTGTTTATGGAAGCGCCGATGGATATTCTTCGGGGCCTGTGGCACATCGTCACCATGCAGGACCTTTTGATTACGGACTATGTCCTGATTGGCGGCCCCGGCGCGGCCCTGATGAACGCGGGCATCGTCACAGCCATTTCCATTTTCCTGATTAAGCTTTCCGGCGACCCCTTCAATGGCTTCACCATTGTGGAAATGGGTCTGATGGCGGGCTTCTCCCTGTTCGGAAAGAACTTCCTCAACATCTGGCCCATCATTCTGGGCACCTGGCTCTATGCCCGCTATCAGAAGGAGCCCTTCTCCAAACACGCCTCCGTGGCGCTGCTGGCCACCTCTCTGGCCCCCCTGGTGAGCTATATGGCCCTGGGCAGCGTTCACGCCAGCCTGCCTCTGGGGCTGTTGACAGGGGTGGTCATAGGGTTCATTCTGCCCTCCCTCTCCACGTATACCTATAAAATCCAAAACGGCATGAATCTCTATAATATGGGCTTTGCCTGCGGCCTGTTCGCCATGATGATTGTGCCCATCCTCAGCGCCTTCGGTGATACCCCCGACGCGGTGCTCTACTGGGCCCAGGGCTATAACCGGGGCTTTGCCACGGTGCTGGGCCTGCTGTGCACCATCTCCGTTCTGGTGGGCTTTTTCGGCGTGGGACAGCCGGCCTGGGCCGTCTGGGCGGGCTGCCGCCGCCTGCTCTCCACCACCGGCCGGGCTCCCAGCGACTACCTCCGGATGTTCGGCTACGGCCCGGTGCTGGTGAACATCGGCGTCAACGGCCTCATCGGCACGGCGTATGTCCTGCTGGTGGGGGGAGATCTCAACGGGCCCACCATCGGCGGCATCTTTACCATCATGGGATTCTCCGCCTTCGGCAAGCACCCCTTCAACATTACCCCGGTGATGCTGGGGGTGTTTCTGGGGGCCTATGGAATGCACTACACACCGAATACCCCGTCCCTCCAGCTGGCGGGTCTCTTCGGCACCTGCCTGGCCCCGATTTCCGGCTATTTCGGCTGGCCCTACGGCATTCTGGCCGGGTTTATCCACTCCTGTCTGGTGCTGGAGACCGGCGGCCCGGTGGCGGGTCTGAACCTCTACAACAACGGCTTTTCCGGCGGTTTGATTGCCATTGTCCTCTATCCCACCATCATCGCCATTGCCCGGCACCGCCGTCCGGAGATTCAGGACCAGGATTATTACGACCAGTTTGAGGAGAGCGCCCCCATCGACACGTCCTCCTGGCGAACCAGCCGGAAGGCGGCGGACGAAGCCGCACGGGCCTCCGGGCCGCCGGAGGATTCTTCTGCCACGTAGCTGTATAAAAACGGAAAAAACAGTCCATCCTTGTTCCAAAGGGCCCTGACGGGCCGGGAGAGGATGGACTGTTTTATGCTGATGCAGGAAAGGGCCGCCAGGCGGCTGAGGCTTTTTGAAATCGCGCTGATGACCGGCCTGGCGGTGTTCCTGGCCTCGGGAGCCCTGGCGCTCCAGACCGGGGACCAGCTGGCGGACCGGGTGGTCCGGCTTCACGTGCTGGCCAATTCCGACAGCGAGGAGGACCAGGCCCTGAAGCTGCTGGTCCGGGACGCGGTGCTGGCCCAGGCGGAGGACATTCTGCGGCAGTCCTCCAGCCGGGCCGAGGCGGAAGAGCGCCTGGCAGGGCAGCTTCCGGCCCTGGAGCAGACGGCCCGGGAAACAATTGCCGCCAACGGCTATGATTATGATGTGTCCGCCCAGCTGACGGACATGGCCTTTCCCACCCGGGAGTATGAGAGCTTTACCCTGCCCGCCGGAAACTATCTGGCCCTCCGCATAGTAATCGGCCAGGGAGCCGGCCGGAACTGGTGGTGCGTGGTGTTTCCGCCTCTCTGCACCGCCGCCTCGGGGGATGTGCCTGCCGCCGCTCTGGCGGCGGGACTGACGGAGGACCAGGTGGGCCTGATCACCGAGTCCGAGGGCTATGTGCTGAAGAGCAAGGCGGTGGAATTCTGGCAGAGCCTGCGGGAGAAGTGGGACTGAATTCTGCGTTTCCGTTTTGCGCCGGAATGGCGCAAAACACGTCTCATAAGAATCCAACGCGCTTTCGGCGCTATCAAAAGCTTTTGAATGGATTCTAATATGAGCCGCCTGCCCGTAAATCGAAGCAGAAGAACCCCGGAACGCCGCAAGGCGCTCCAGGGTTTTCTTGTTCCAATTTTCGTTTTTTCGTTTTTTGCTTTTTTGCTTTTTCGCTTTTCCCTTATGCCTCCAGGCTGATTTCCCCGCCTGCGTCCGGAGGCGGCGGCGCAGCGGCGGCGGCATACTGCCGGGCGGCGGTTTCCGCCGGGGGGTGGAGGCTGGAGGCCAGGTCCTGGGCCTGCTTTCGCAGCTCCATCTGTACGGAGGAAATATGGGCCTGCATCCGGTTGTCAACCTCCGCCTCCCGGATATAGCCGGATTCCCGAATCATCCGGGCGGCCTGCTTCCGGCGGAGCTCCTGGCGCTGGCGCTGGGCTTCCCGGGTCCTCTTCTCCTGGGCCAGCTTTTTCTGGCGGATTTCCGCCGCCCGCTCCCGGTTCAGCTCCTGTTTTTTCTTTCCCGCCCGGTTCACAGCCTTCTGGAGCTGGTTGATGGCAGCCTGGATGCGCTTGGCGTTGTCCGGGTCGGTCCGCTTGGCCGCCTTCAGCCGGGCGATCTGCCGCCGGGCATAGCCCGCGGCGGCGTTGACGTCCGCCGGTCGGCGGGCCCGGGCCAGACGGGCATAGGCCTCAATGGGGGCGTCTCCATAGCGGGTGCTGCCCTTTTTCAGGCCCTGGAATTTCTCCCGGGTGGCCTCCGCCTGCTCCCGGGCATCCTTCATCATCTCGTAGAGGTCCAGGGACGAGCTGCCGGATGTCTCCTTCTTCGCCGGGCCCTGAGTCCCTGCGCCGGATGCCGCCGTCCAGGCCGAAACGCCGCCGCTGATGCCGGACATCATCATGCCCCCTTCCGGATAAAATTACATTCTATGTATCATATCGTCCGGCAGAGGGACGGAGAAAAGAGGGGCAGGAAGATTTTTGTAGGTTTTTCCAAAAAAACCGGCAGAATGCCGGACTCCGGCACTCTGCCAGTATTCGCAAATCAGCTCAGGGGAATCCGAATCAGGGCGTCCAGGGCGATGTCAATCCCGTCCTCCACCGCCTGGGCCACATTGGCGCCGCCGGCGGTCTGACTGTAGCCGTCCACGCCCACCAGCTCAAAGGCGGGGGCGTCCACCGCCAGAATGGCCCCGGCCTTCACGCCGTGGAGAGAGGACACCACCAGCAGGCTGGCCGCCTCGTTCTCCATGGCCACGACGCCGGCTTTGGCGTAGAGCTTCACGGTGGATTCCAGGAAGCCGGGGTAAAACAGCGCCTGGGTCAGAACAATGCCCTTGTGGACGGCTATGCCCCGGTCCCGGGCCGCCTGACTCAGGGCGGCCACCGTTTCGCCGTCGGAGACGGCGGGGTAGGACAGGGGAATCATTTTTTCCGTGACGCCCTCCTCCCGGCAGGCGGCGGTGGCAATCACCAGACTGCCGGCGGTGACCTCCGGCTGCATGCCGCCGCAGGTGCCCACCCGAATCACCGCCCTGGCCCCGGCCCGCCAGAGGCTCTCGAAGGCGATGGCTGCGCCGCCGCAGCCCACGCCGTGGGAGGTCACCGCCACCGGAACCCCCTGATAGACGCCGGAATAGGTCCAGTATTCCCGGTTTTGTGCCAGACACACCGGGTTTTCAAAGCGCCGGGAAATGCGCTCCGCCCGGGCGGGGTCTCCGCAGACCAGAACCCGGGGAGGGATGTCGCCCTCCGCCACGTGGATGCAGGGGAGCAGTACCTTTTCAGTTGCTGTGGACATGGAAAAGCCTCCTGATGGAAAGATTTGTAATGCCAGACAGACGGAAGCCCGGGAGAGGGACCGGGTCCCTTTCCCGGGCGGTTCGGTTAAGCCTGACGCCTGGCGGACCGGCGGCTGAACAGCACCAGCGCCACGATGGTGGCCACATAGGGCAGGGTCATGGTCAGCTGGCTCTTGATGACGTTTTGAAGCGCCAGACCAATGCCCTGGCAGAGGCCGAAGAACAGGCTGGAGAAAATGGTCAGCAGGGGATGAGACATGCCCAGGCTGGCCGCGGCCATGGCGATGAAGCCCCGGCCGGAGGTCATGTTTTCCGTGAACATGGTCACCTGGCCCATGCTCAGGGCGGTGCCGCCCAGACCGCAGAGGGCTCCGGAGAGGATCACCATCTGCATCTGAATCCGGGTGGCCTTGGTGCCCAGGCTTTCCGCCGCCGCCTTGTTGATGCCCACGGACAGGATGTGAAAGCCGGACACGGTCTTGAACAGCCAGACGAACAGCAGGGCGGCGACAACATAACAGATATAGTCCAGGATGGTCAGGTTTTCCAGCACCCGCCCCAGGAAGGGGATGTCCCGGATAACAGGGAGATTGATTTTGTACAGAGGCACCAGCTTCGGGTCGTTCAGCACGCCCCGGAGTCCGAACAGAAGATAGAGCAAAAACGTGGTTCCGCCCTGGACCAGCAGGTTCAGCGACGTACCGATGACCATGTCGGCGGCCTTGTACTTCACCTGAAGCAGGGCCACCACCAGACCCACCAGAGCGCCGGAGAGAATGCCCGCGCCCACAGCCAGCAGCAGACTGCCGGTGGCATAGTTGACAGCGATGGAGAAGAAGCAGCCAATCAGCATCTGAGCCTCCAGCGCCACGTTGAACACGCCTACCCGGCTGCAAATGGCGCTGCCCAGCGCCGCCAGCAGAATCGGCGTGGTGGAGCGGAGTGTGGAGTTGATGATGGAAGCGATATAAGCGGAACTCATGCCTGTGCCCCTCCTTCCTTTACGTCGTCCCTGACCGGCTTTTTCTGCCGGACCTTAAAGATCAGCTTCACGGACACAAAGAGCGTGATGCAGCACTGAATAATGGTGGCAATCTCCAGGGGAATGCCCAGGGACCGCTGAATGGCACTGCCGCCGATCTGGAGGCCGGAGAGGAAGATGGACACAAAGAACATTCCCACCGGATTCAGGTCCGCAATCAGGGCCGCCATGAGGCCGGTCCAGGCGTAGCTGGTGGAGGAGAGCATGCCGTCCGCATAGCGGTACTTGAGGCCGAAGACCTCGGCGGTGCCGGCGATGGAGGCGATGGCGCCGGAGAGGGCCATGGTAATAATCATGACCTTCACCTGCTTTGTGCCGCCGTAGCGGGCAAAGGAGGGGTTGAAGCCGCCCATCTTGGACTCATAGCCGAATACCGTCCGCGTGGTGATGAAGACCATGAAAATCATCACCGCCACCGCGATGAGGAAACCGGCGTTGAAGGTGCTGGTGGTGGACAGCCGGGGCAGGCGCATCAGCTCGTGGATTTCCGGGGTTTGAAGGGCCAGGCCGTCGCCGGCGGTGTCCTTCAGGGGATAGGTGACGAAATAGCTGGTGATGTAATTGGCCACATAGTTCAGCATCAGGCTGGTGATGACCATGCTGACCTGAAACTTCCAGGTCAGAACGGCGGGCAGCAGGGCGTACAGCGCGCCGGCAATCATGCCGGCAATCCAGGCCAGCAGCCCCGCCAGAATCGGCGGGCCGGGGATAAACAGGGCGCATACCGTCGCCACAAAGGTGCCGGTGACCATCTGGCCCTCCACGCCGATGTTGATGTAGCCCGCCCGCCAGGCCATGCCGGTGGCCATGGCGCAGATGATGATGGGCGTGGCCCGGGTGAGGGTGGAAAAGAGGTAATAAGGCGTAAAGAAAGACTTGTTGAACATCTCGATGTACACCGCAATGGGGTTCTGGCCGCAGGCCAGAATGACCAGCGCGCCCACCAGCAGGCCGAACGCGACGGCGATCAGCGGCTGGCGCAGGGACCGCCACAGCCGCGGGCCAAGCTCCTTGGCATTATGAGACTGCTTCATTCAGCGTTCCTCCCATCATCAGAATACCCAGGCCCTCTTCTGTGGCGTCCGCCTTGTGGAACTCGCCCACGGCGCGGCCCTCGTAGATTACGTAAATGCGGTCCGACAGGGACATGATCTCCGTCAGCTCCGAGGAAATCAGCAGAACCGCGTCGCCCTGTTCCCGCTTTTCCAGAAGCTTGTTGTGAATGAACTCCATGGCGCCGATGTCCACGCCCCGGGTGGGCTCCGCGGCAATCAGCAGCGGAGAGTGCTGCTCAATCTCCCGGGCCACGATGAGCTTCTGGATATTGCCGCCGGAGAGCTCCCCGGCCTTTTGGGTCTGGCCGCTGTTGCGCACGTCGTATCCCTCCAGCAGGGACTGTGTGAAGTCCCGGGCGCCCCTGTTGTTCAGCAGCCCCTTTCTGGATATCTTGGAACTGCGCTGGTGGGCCATGATGGCGGTCTCCGTCAGGCTGGCTTTGGCAGCGCAGCCCCAGAGGTAGCGGTCCTCGGGGATGCAGGCGCAGCCCGCCGTCCGGATTTCGCCCACGGTTTTTCCGGCCACATCCTGCCCCTTCAGCATCACCTTGCCGGAGGTGGGCTGGAGCAGGCCGGTGAGGCACTGAATCAGCTCCGACTGGCCGTTGCCGGAGACGCCGGCGATGCCCACGATTTCGCCGCCGTCCACATGGATGCTGAAATGGTCCAGAATGTTCTTGGCCTCGCTGCCCGCCAGAACCAGGTCCTGCACGTCCAGCACCGTGCCGGTGGGCTTCCGGGGCGGGACCTGCCGCTCCACGATGTGGCGGCCCACCATGAGATAGGACATCTCTTCAATGCTGGTCTCTGCCTTGGGCATTTCCTGGATGTACCTGCCCAGGCGCATGACCATCACCCGGTCCGCCACCGTCATGACCTCGTGGAGCTTGTGGGTGATGATGATGAGGCTCTTGCCCATCTCCGCCAGCTTCCGCATGGTCCGCAGCAGCTCGTTTACCTCCTGGGGCGTCAGCACGGCGGAGGGCTCGTCGAAGATGATGATGTCCGCGTCCTGATAGAGGACCTTTAAAATCTCCACCCGCTGCTGAAGACCCACGGGACAGTCCCCCACAAGGCGGCGGGGGTCGATGTGGAGGCCGTACTTCTCACAAAGGGCCTCGGTGACCCGGACAGCCTCCTCCCGGTCAAAGAAGAGGCCCTTTCTGGGCTCCCGGCCGTAGACGATGTTCTCCGCCACCGTGCAGGGGTTCAGAAGCATGAAGTGCTGCTGAACCATGCCGATTTTCTGGTTGATGGCGTCATGGGGGGAACGGAAATGCTGGAGCTGGCCGTTGAGATAAATCTCGCCGGAGGTGGGCTGCTCCAATCCATAGAGAATTTTCATCAGTGTGGATTTGCCTGCGCCGTTTTCTCCCACCACCGCCAGGATCTCACCCTTGTCCAAGGTGAGATGAACGTCATTGTTGGCGTACAGGGAGCCGTACACTTTGGTGATATGCTTCATTTCCAAGAGCAAGGAGATTCACCTGTCCTTTCCTTCCGGGTTTTCTCACTGCTGTTGCCAGCGCCTTGTAAAAAAGCAGACGGGAAGAGGGTATTCTTCCCGTCTGCCGGAACACTGTGGGCCGCGTGCCGTCAGCCGCAGACGTTCTTATTTTTTGCCCGCGTTGAATTCTTCCTCCGTGGGGAAGGTGGAGAAGTCCAGCTCGCCGGAGCCGATCTGCTCTGCTACGGCACGGATTTTGTCGATCTCCTCGTCGGTGAGGCGCTCGCTGCGGGGGTTGGGGGATTCATGGGTGACATACACGGCGCCGATGGTTCCCTCGGCAATGCCCCAGGTGCTGTCGGCCTTGCTGTAGCTTCCGCTGTAGAACTCATCAATCAGGTTTTTCATGGTGTAGTAGGTATCCTTGATCTGAGAGGACACAATATAGGGGTTGTCCGCATTGGTTTCGTCGATGTCCTGGCCGGAGGTGTAGAAGCCCTTTTCAATGGCGGCCTCGTACACGCCGCTGTCGCCGGCGGCAGCGGCTCCGTTGATGAAGAGGCAGCCCTGCTCAAACTGCTGAAGGGCCAGCTCCTTGGCCTTGGCGGGGTCGGAGTAGGAATTGGTGTAGTTGAACACGAACTGAGCGTCGGGGTCCACGGACAGGATGCCCGCCTGATAGCCCCAGCGCCACTTCCAGGAACTGGAGCTCTCGTTGCAGTGAACGCCGCCGTACATGTGGGACTCGCCATCTACGGTATAGGCGGCCAGCAGACCAATGAGGTACGCGCCTTCCTGCTCCCGGTAGGAGATGCATTTGACATTGTCGTTGTCGACCTCGGAGTCAATCAGCACATAGTTGGACGCGTCGGGAAGCTCCTTGGCAATCTTGTCCAGACCGTCGCCTGCGGCCCAGCCGCCGCCGATGATCATGTCGTAGCCCTCGGCCGCCAGGGCGCGGATGTTGTCCTCAAAGGCGGCGGTGTCGGCGCACTCCACCACGGTGGGAGTGAAGCCATAGGTCTCGGCGGTCTCGTTCAGACCCCGCACCATCTCGGTCAGGAAGGGGTTCACGCCGATTTTGTCGCAGACCAGGCCGATCTTCATGCCGGCGCCGGGCAGCTCGCTGCCGCCGGAAGACTGGTCGCCGCCGGAGGGCTGGGACTGCTGGGCGTCACCGCCGGAGGGCTGAGAGCCGCCGGAATTTCCGCCGCCGCAGGCGGCCAGAGACATGGCCAGCGTCAGAGCCAGAACAAGAGCCAGAATCTTTTTCATTGTACATCCTCCATCGTTTACGATTTGTTCGATTTGTGCCTGACGTGCGGGATATGGGTGCTTTTCACAGGAACCTCCAGGGAACGGAAAAGTGACAAAATCCAACACTGCACCTGTAAAGCATTATAAATCAAGGTGTAATCTCTTGTCAATTTCTTTTTCATTGGCAAATTCATATTCAACACAAATGCACAATGACGCATGTGCTGTTTTGTTGAAATGTTGAAATTTGAAAGGTACTTTTCTTGGGATTGACAAGGAAAGCTTCAACAAATAGACCAAAGCAAACGCGTAAAAGCTCAAAACAACAATTTTCCACAGGAGATATGCAGGTATTGGCAAAGGGGCGGCGGACAGGCGGGGGACCGGCGCGGCTGCGTGAGCGTCTCCCGCGGCCCGGATTCCGCCCCTTCTCACCGGCGGCGACCCTCTCCGCATGGACGCCGCCCGGCCTCCGGGACGACAGGTGTTGGAGGCCTCAAGGGGCCGCTGCGGGGAAAGCGAAAAGGGACCCTTTCGGGTCCCTTCGAGACTGTCGAAAAAATGGATTGCCTTCAGCTTTCGGAACGGAAGATAGTATGAAAGACAGCGCAGCCCTTGGCGGCTCTGCCGCTTAGGGATGCGGCGTGCCCTTTACGGGTAAAC